>Ga0067045_1002418_pt1 | contig 139792 bp, 117 predicted proteins | sample TerdegcTABiofilm_FD_59184 | JGI IMG/M metagenome (GOLD analysis project Ga0067045, IMG submission 59184) | Combined Assembly of (Gp0054472, Gp0054536) Wastewater bioreactor microbial communities from Singapore -Terephthalate degrading...
TGGTGGTTCGACCCCGTTTTCAAACTGGCTTATACCCAAAGAAAAAGCACACAGACTTGGACTTTGATGTCCGCAGAGGAAATTATTCAGCAAGAATCTTTTTGTGCTAAGTTGTTAAGAAGATTTATAGAGGAAATTTAATACTAATTAAAGAAGGCACAATAAGGTTGGCTCAATTTTAAGTATTTTTGGCCTCATAATAAATAAGGTATGAAACTTGTTTTTGCAACTAACAACAGACACAAACTTAGAGAAATAAACGCTCTGCTGGGATATAAAATAGAGCTGTTAAGTCTCAGCGACTTAAATATTAACTGCGAAATACCTGAAAATTATAATACCCTTGAAGAGAATGCAATGGCAAAAGCAAGATATATTCATGAAATTACCGGAATGGATGTTTTTGCCGATGATACAGGTCTGGAAATTTATGCCCTTGATGGTGCTCCGGGGGTTCGTTCCGCAAGATTTGCAGGTGAAGAAAAGGATTTTGAAAAAAACATCGATAAAGTTCTTGAATTAATGAAAAATATAAAAAACAGGGAAGCTGTTTTCCGTACTGTAATAGCACTTATTAAAAACAACACGGAATATCTGTTCGAAGGGAAAGTTTACGGAACAATTCTAACGGAACGCAGAGGGTCAGGTGGTTTTGGATATGATCCGATTTTCCTCCCTTCCGGTTACAACCAGACATTTGCCGAAATGACACTCGACCAGAAAAATATGATTTCCCACAGGGCAATTGCCTTCAGGAAATTGAAATCATTCCTGCTACAAAATGAGAACCCTGACAATAAATAAATTAGCCTTCAGTTTATAAGGTATGAGATTGTTAGCTTCAATCACGCTATTACTTTTTATTACAATAATTCTGGCAGCGCAGGGACCCGTAGGTTCATGGAAAGATCATCTTTCATATCGTTCCGCACTGTCTATAGCTATTGGGCCTGAAGAAGTTTATGCATCAACCGGAAGCTCACTGCTTATATTTAATAAAAAATACAGTGAACTAAGAAAAGCCAGTAAAGTTCACGGTCTTACTGAAACAGGAATAAGTACAATCGGATATTCAGAAGAACAAAAGTCCCTTATCATAGCCTATCAGACAACAAATTTAGATGTCATTTCCTCAAATAAAATTTATAATATTCCTGACATTAAGAAAAAATATATACCGGGCAAAAAAGAAATCTATAAAATAAGAAACAGGGGCAAATATGCATATCTGGCCGGCAGCCAGGGAATTATAGTACTTGATCTGGCAAAAAAGGAAATCTATGACACATGGAAACCGGGAGGGGAAAGTACAGAGGTTTATGACATAGCTTTTAATGGAACAGAAATTTACGCAGCAACAAACTCCGGACTTTATTATTCGGATATAAGACTTGCAGGCCTGGCATATTCAGGTAACTGGACCCGCATTAATTCCTTTCCTTCTCCCTCTGCTTCTTTCAATGCAATTATTTCACTGAACAATAAGATTTATGTTAATCTTATGTCATCTTCAGCCACGGATACAATTTTCTCTCTTTACAATCCTCAGAATGTGGACATTTTTTCAGTTCAGCCAGGTGTAAAAAATCTTTCTCTCGAAATATCTTCCGAAGGTTTCATTGTCGTATCAAGAACAATAGTAAGAATTTTTAATACAGAAGGAATGCTTACTTCAGTCATTTCTTCATATAACACCGGCTCTCCCGACATAGCTCATGCTATGGCAGAAGGAAATGATATATGGATAGCTGATAGAAGTAACGGCCTGATAAGATATTCAGGTCCTGACAATATCAGTAAATTCTCTCTTCCCGGACCATACAGCAACAATGTGTTATTTATAACCAACTCTAATTCTAAAACCTATATTGCCGGAGGTGCCCTTGACAATGCATGGAACAATCAATGGAGACCCCTGCAGATATTTATTCACGAAAATAATACATGGCACTGGGAATTATCGAATGATTTACACGACCCGCTCAGGATATTACCAGATCCCTCAAACCCTGATCATTTCTGGGTTTCAACCTGGGGTGCAGGTCTGCTTGAATATGAAAAAAACACCCTTATAAAAAAATATGATTATACAAATTCCCCCCTTCAGACAATAATACCCGGAAAACCTTATACCAGAATATGCGGCCTTGCAATGGACAGGGAAAGAAATATCTGGATTACACAAACAGAAGTACCGGGAAGTATTAAGGTGCTCAAAGCCAATAATACATGGACAGGATTTCCGGTGACAATTGATGCTCCAACCATTGGAGACATTATCATAACTTCCAAAGGTCAGAAATGGGTCGTTCTTCCAAGAGGATACGGACTTTTTATTTTAGACGACAATGGTACATTGGATAATTTCACAGACGACAGATATAAACAAATGCTGATAAAGGATAATGATAATAATATAATTTCCAATGTTTACTGTATTGCCGAGGACCTCGATGGAAGTATATGGGTTGGAACTGACCAGGGCCCTGCTGTTTATTTCAATCCTTCAAAAATATTTGAAGAAAATATACCTGCAGTAAGAATTAAAATTCCCCGTAACGATGGCTCAGGCCTTGCCGATTATATGCTCGGTACAGAAATTATCAGTTCAATAGCTGTTGACGGCGCAAACCGTAAGTGGCTCGGCACATATAATTCCGGAGCATATCTTCTTTCAGCCGACGGCACAACAAAACTTTTAAACTATAACGAAGAAAACAGTCCTCTTTTTTCAAATATGATAGTAAGCATTGCTATAGATGGCAAAACAGGGGAAATATGGTTCGGAACTTCAAAAGGCGTTGTTTCCGTAAGAGGAGAAGCTACAGCCGGCTCCGAAAAATTCAGTAATGTATATGCATTCCCAAATCCCGTGAGGGAAAACTTTGAAGGAATACTTACAATTACAGGTTTAATGCGAAATACGTCCGTAAAAATTACAGATGTCAGCGGCAATCTGGTATATAAAACCACATCGCAGGGAGGTCAGGCCACATGGGATTTGAAAACATACACCGGAGAAAGAGTCTCCACAGGAGTTTATATTATTTTGTGTTCAAGCGAAGACGGAAAACAAACTGCCGTAACAAAAGTTCTTGTGATTAAATAATAAACTACTCAGTTATAAGACTCTGAATTCTTTCAATCTGCTGTTGTTTGTTAACTTCCCTGAGACTTCTTGCAGTTTTTGTAAAATATTGATGATTTGAGATAAACCTGACCTGCATTTTATTCCATTCGTTAAGTGAACCTATTTTATTCTGAGCCTTCAACTCTTCGTACAATGTGTTAGATACCGGTATAAAGTCACTCCTTCCGAGATAGTCCAGATCCGAATCACATATTATTTCTTCAAGCAGGTTTTTGGGACGTGGCGGAAGTTTTGTTGCCATTATAATTTCGCAAATTCTGTCAATTTGTTCGGGAGTATAATTAAATTTTGGAAGCATTTCTCTGGCAATCTGGGTACTGTAGTATTCATGATTGTCATAACCAATAACGTGTCCTGCATCATGAAACAGAGCAGCAGTTTTAAGAAGCAGTATTTCCTCATCGGTGCAACCTTCCGCCCAGCCTATTAGTTCCACCTCTGTAACGACATCTACCGTATGCTTAACGTTATGATAATAAAGATATGAAGGCAACTCTTTTTCAAGCTTGTCAAGCACAATCTCCTGAATATCCGTAAACTGGATAAGTCCAAATTTTATTCTGAAGGCATCATTCGGTGTTTTTCCATCCCCGTTGACTGAAAATTCAGGTTTGAGTCCTTTAACTTCAAAAATCTGAAGGTCACCTTTATATTTTACCGGCAGTTTCCCGAAATAAATACAGTCAAAAAACTCCTTTACAAGTTCGTATGTCATCACCGATATCAGAATCATTCCCTTTTCTGAGACAGCCTGAATACGACTTGCGGTATTAACCGTATCGCCTTTGATGTCGTAGCTGACTTTTTTCTTGCCCGTAACGGTTGCAGTAACCGGCCCTGTATGGATTCCTATTTTCATATCCCATATCTTTTTCTCCGGCCCGCGTTTCCTATTTTCAAATTCCAGCAAATGATTTCTCATCGTCATCGCTGACATAACCACGTCAATGGGATTGGTGATATTCTTCACAGGTATCCCTCCCACACACATATAAGTATCACCTATAGTCTTTATCTTTTCTATCTTGTAACTTTCAGCAATTCTGTCAAATTCAAACAGAATTTCATCCAACTCATCCATCAGCACCGTCGAATCCATCTCCTCTACCAGTTTTGAAAATCCGTGTATATCAGCAAACAGGATAGTCGCCATATCAAACTTAAGCGACTTTTCCCTCCTTTCTCCTTCTTCCTTAAGTAATTCCGGGGACAATTTTTCGGTAAGTGCTTTGTATTTTTCCAGTTCCCTGGTAAGCTTTTCATTTTCCTTCTGAAGCTTTTTAATATGCTCTTCAAGTTCCTGATTCTGCTTTGCCAGCTTCGCAATTCTTTTTACAAGTTCCTGATTATCTTTTAATGCCATATTGTTAATCGAGGTTGAATTGTAAATATACAAAATTTAATTTTAGCTCTTTTCATAAGGATAGTAACAAAAAAATTTACCGATTAAACCGGAAAAGCAGTTTTTAATACAAACTATTCTGTCTTACTTAAAGTACCCACCTAATAAAAATCTGAGAATTTAATTCAGTATATCCTTATTTCGGTCAGACATTAAACAGAATAAATATCTAATTTTGAAGAAAATTATTTTCCTGTGATTGACCGTACGCCTGGAATAGTACTTCATAACATTAAATATTCCGATTCGGGAACAATAACTCATTTCTTTACTGAAAAATACGGACGCCTTCCGGTAATGGTAAGGGGCATTGGAAATCGTAAAACCGGTAAACATAAAATTTATTTTCAGCCTCTTTCAGTTATTGAAATGGTAGTTTATTACAAAGAGACCCGTGAGATCCAGATCCTCAAAGAATTTTCCCCCCTTTATATACCGGCCACTATTTATGGAAATGTTATCAAAAGTTCAATAGCACTGTTTACAGGAGAGGTTCTGGCTTCTGTGCTGAAAGAAGAGGCTCCGCAGAAAGATCTTTTTAACTATCTGTCCGATGCAATAAAATATTTTGACCGGAGTGAATCTGGATTTCAGAATTTCCATATTGGCTTACTCTCAGGTCTGTGCAGTTACCTGGGAATCGAGCCGGGAAAAAGGGAAAATCCTGATTATGCCTATTTCGACTTTTCAAATGGCGCATTTGTCCGGATACCACCTGCTCACTCTAATTATGCCCGCAGGGAAATCTCAGATATTCTTGCTGATATTTTCAACTCATCATGGGAGAATATTCAAAACATACCCCTTACAGGCAGTATGAGAAATGAAGTGTTAACTGCTCTGCTTGATTATTTTTCAATTCATTTTCCGTCGCTGAAAAAAATAAATTCGCTGAGGATTTTCAGAGAGGTATTTAAGCCTGAAAACGAAGTTAAACAACTAAAAAATTTTGAATAACTTTTTCAGAATGATGATTTCTTAAAATGACTTTCATAACTCACATAGCAAACTATTTTAACAGGCAGCGGCTGAGGCAAATAGACTTCTTCAGAAAAAACCCTGAAGAAGTTCAGGAGGCTGTTTTCAGAAATTTAATAAGCAGAGCCGCCAGAACAGAATGGGGAATTTTACATGACTACACGGGCATAAAAACAATAAAACAATTTCAGGAAAGAATTCCTGTCCAGGAATATGAAGACTTATTACCTTATATTGAGAGACTTAGAAAAGGTGAAAAAAATCTTCTCTGGCCAGGAGAAGTAAAATGGTTTGCAAAATCATCCGGAACAACAGGAACAAGAAGCAAATTCATTCCTGTAACCAGAGATTCGCTTTACGAATGTCACTATCAGGGCGGAAAGGATGTTATTGCATTATATCTGAACAACAGGCCGGAATCCAGAATTTTCTACGGAAAAGGTTTGGTCCTCGGAGGCAGCCATAAAATAAACAACTTTAGCAACAGGTCGTTGTACGGAGATTTGTCAGCAATACTTATTGAAAATACTCCCTGGTGGTTCGACTTTATCAGAACCCCTTCAAAAAAAATTGTTTTGATTGAAGATTTTGAGAAAAAACTTGACCTTATAACACAAATTACTGTCAAACAAAACGTTACCAGTCTAACCGGTGTCCCTTCCTGGTTTCTTGTACTGATAAAGCAAATATTAAATTTCACCGGAAAATCTGATCTGAAGGAAATATGGCCAAATCTGGAGGTATTTTTCCATGGAGGTGTAAGCTTTACTCCTTACAGAGAGCTCTTCAGCCATTTTATCAGCGACAAAAGTTTCGTATACATGGAAACTTACAACGCCTCAGAAGGTTTCTTCGGTGTGCAGGATGATTTTTCAACCCGGGACATGCTGTTGATGCTCGATATTGGTATTTTTTACGAATTTATACCGGTGAATGAATCAGACTCCGGGAGATTTTCCGCCCTTACAATAGGAGAGGTATCAAAAGGAACGAATTATGCCATGGTAATATCTACAAACGGAGGATTATGGAGATACCTAATTGGCGATACTATACAGTTTACCTCGTTGCATCCGCACAAATTTGTTATTTCGGGAAGAACACGGCAATTTATTAATGTCTTCGGGGAAGAAGTTATAGTTGAAAACGCTGATAAAGCAATAAAAAGCGCCTGCAATGCTACAGGGGCTATAGTGCTTGAATATACAGCAGGTCCTGTATTTACGGGAATAGCTTCAAAGGGATCACACGAATGGATTATTGAATTTGAAAAAGAACCGGATGATCTGAAACTGTTTACCGAAAAACTTGATGAAGCCCTTAAACAGGTAAACTCCGATTATGAAGCCAAACGTTTCAAGGACCTGAATCTGACAATGCCTGTTGTCAGAAGCGTACCCCGGGGAACATTCTACAACTGGCTCAAGGAAAAAAACAAACTTGGAGGACAGAATAAAGTGCCCCGGCTCTCAAACAGCCGGGAATATATTGAAGAACTTTACCGCATTGCAAAAATAACCGGTAGCTGATCTGAATTAAATCAGATTGGCAGTTCCAGGTAAATTTACACCACTATGATTCGAATTACATATAAATTGAACATCCGGAAGCATAAAAAAATTTTTTATCTTTAAAAAGATCAACCATCTGTTATTTTTATTTCTAAATTTACAACTCCAATTAGAATATAGATATGCATATAGCAATTGCAGGAAATATTGGCTCCGGCAAAACAACCCTTGCGGGTCTTCTGGCAAAACATTTCGGATGGATCCCTCATTATGAAGATGTGGAAGATAATCCATACCTGAACGACTTTTACGAGGATATGCAGAGATGGTCGTTCAACCTGCAGATATATTTTTTAAATTCACGCTTCAGACAAATTATAGAAATAAGAAAATCAGAGAAAACCGTTATTCAGGACCGCACCATTTATGAAGATGCCTACATTTTTGCTCCGAATCTTCATGCAATGGGACTCATGTCAACACGTGACTATGAAAACTATATCAGTCTTTTTAAACTGATGTGCACATTTATCCAGCCTCCCGACCTTCTTCTTTATTTGAGAGCATCTGTTCCCACTCTCGTAAACCAGATCCAGAAAAGAGGCAGGGAGTATGAAAGCTCCATCAGCATTAACTACCTTAAAAGACTTAACGAAAGATATGAGGCATGGATTGAAACATATGACCTTGGCAAACTTTTAATTATAGAGGCAGATCATTACGATTTCCCCAACAACCCCGATCATCTGAGTGAGGTCATTGATAAAATTAATGCCGAACTGCACGGCTTATTCTGAAAATCCAGTCTCTTTTTTGGTAAATATCCACAACATAGCCTTATAATCAAAATAATTTTATGAAAATCAAAAGATTAATCCTCATTGCTTCTGTTCTTCTGTTAATCCCGGTTATCACCCGATCACAGTACGACTTTTCATCTTTCCCGCCGGTTGACCCGGAAATAATTATCGGAAAACTTCCAAATGGCCTAACGTATTATATAAAACACAACCGGGAGCCTCAGAAGAGAGCAAGTTTCTATTTTATTCAGAATGTAGGTGCACTTCTTGAAGAAGACCATCAGAACGGGCTCGCACATTTTCTTGAACATATGGCTTTCAATGGGACTGAACGTTTCCCCGGAAAAACCATCATCAGTTCACTCGAAAAACACGGAGTTGCCTTCGGATATAACATAAACGCATATACAGGATATGAAGAAACAATATATAATCTCAGTGATGTTCCTGTTGATTCTCCCGGTCTTATTGACACATGCCTGATGATTCTATTCGACTGGTCTGACTTCATCTCTCTTTCGGCAAAAGAAATTGAAGCCGAACGCGGTGTAATAATTGAAGAATGGCGCACACGAAGAGATGCCAATTTCAGAATGATGCAGAAATATCTGCCCGTAATACTCAAAGGTTCAAAATACGAAAAAAGAGATATTATCGGAGACATTAACGTCATTAAAAATTTCAAACCCGAAGACATTAAAGAATTCTACGACACATGGTACAGGACCGATCTGCAGGCAGTTGCTATTGTTGGTGATTTCAATGCCGCAGAAATGGAGAAAAAGGTCAGGGAAATATTTTCCCAACTTAAAGCATCTGTGAATCCCCTGCCAAGACCTGAATTTCATGTACCATTTCACTCCGGAATGCTATACGTTATGGCCATCGATAAAGAAGCTCCGCAAAATGTTGTATCAGTGCTTATCAAGCATCCCTCAGTGAAACCCTCCGAAAAGAATCTCTCATACCTGAGGAGAAAATTAATTATCAGCCTGATGAACAACATGATGGCGACAAGAATAAGTGAATTGCTTCAGAAAGGAAATCCTCCCTTTATTACAGGACATGTAAATTATTCAGAACTTGTAAGAGGAATAGATGTACTGATGATTAGCGCATCTGCTAATCCAGATAAGGAAGATATAGCACTCCAGGCCATTTATACTGAGACGGAACGTGCCCGCAGATACGGATTTTCTAAAGGCGAACTTGAAAGAGCAAAGGCTAACCTGCTGACTTCCTATGAAAATTACTATAAACAAAAAGATAAGATTTCAAATGATGATTTCATTAACAGGATGCAGGAGCATTATCTGAACGGTGAACCTCTTGTTTCTCCTGATTTTGAATATGAATTTGCAAAAAGCGTCATCCCTTCAATTACAACTGAAGAAGTATCAGAATTTTTCAAAAGTCTGGTCACATCAGATAACAGTGTAATCGTTATTCAGGGACAGGAGGATGAAAAAATACGGCATCTTTCAGAAGAAGAAGCAAAAGCTATTATAAGCAAAGTGGCATCATCTGAAATAGAACCATATCATGATACTGAAATCGGAGAATCACTTATCGGAGAAGAGCTCAAGGGTTCAGGTGTAGTCAGGAGTGTCTATCTTAAAGCATTTGATGCACTGGAATGGACACTTGGCAATGGAGCAAAAGTGGTCTACCGCAAAGCAGATTATGAAAAAGATAATGTGCTGCTAACTGCTTACAGCCTGGGTGGTTCATCCTTATACGAAACTGCGTTCCTGCCGTCAGCAGCCATGCTCCCTGCACTAATCGGGATGTACGGACTCGGCGAATTTGATAATATCACTCTTCAGAAAATGCTTGCAGGTAAAAAAGCTACTGCATCAGTATCTCTGGGCCAGCTTACCGAATCAATTAACGGCTCCTCCACACCGAAAGACTTTGAAACCATGATGCAACTTGTTTATCTCAGGTTTGTTAAACCAAGATTTGATTCTGAAGCACATAAAGCTATTATTTCACGGTATGCAGCATATCTCTCAAGCCTTGCTAAAGACCCTTCAAAGATAATGCAGGATTCCGTCTCGCTTTATCTAACAAATTACAATCCAAGAACCGTACTTCTTAATAATCAGATGCTTGAAAAAGTAGATCTGCAGATAATTGAAAAAATATACAGGGAACGATTCAGCAATGCTGCTGATTTTGTATTCTTCATTGTCGGCAACATCGATGAAAATACAGCAAGAGAAATGGCCGAAAAGTATATTGGTTCATTGCCTTCATCCAACGTTAAGGAGACTTTCATTGACAGGGGTATCAGACCTCCAGAAGGAAAGTTTTACAGAGATGTCAAAATTCCTCTAACTGTGCCAAAAGCAACGGTGTTCATAAGCCACTCGGCAGAATTTCCATACAATGCTTATAACAATGTATGCCTTAAAGTCATTAATAATATTCTGGACCTCGTTTTCACCGAGAAAGTAAGAGAGGAAGCTGGCGGGACATACGGTGTTTCGGTTAGCCTGAGTTCCCAGCTGCATCCTTACCAGAACGCACAGGGGCTCATAATGTTCGACTGCGATCCGGAAAGAGTCGATTCTCTGAAAAAAATTATTTACAGCGAAATCGAAAAACTTTCCAAATTTGGGCCATCAAAGGAAAACCTTGATAAAGCCGTCAAGAACATGTTAAAAACCAGAGAAGAAGCCCGACTTCATAATAACTACTGGAGCAATGCGCTTTACCTTTATTATTATTCGGGTCTTAATGTCAACGACCCAAAAAACTACGAAAAGATTCTTAATAAACTTACGGTTAAAGACATTAAGAAAGTAGCAGAAAGGTTCTTCACAAAAGCAGATGTGGCTGATATCGTTTTCAGACCCGTAAACTGATACAATAACATAATGCCAGATAAGAATTATTTCTTAAAAATTAATCAGCAATAAAAAAATTGCACATCTCCGTGCAGAATAATAAAAAATAAAAACAAATAGTTCTCCGAAATCATGTCTTTAAAATTAATATTCAAATGGATTATGCTCAGAATCTGGTATTGGTATATCAGTAATACCGATAAAAATGCTGAGATACTATTCATGAACTATGGATATCATGATATAAATCAACAAATCGCCATTGACGAACATGACGAAAAAAACCGTTTCTCCATACAGCTATATCATCATCTTGCCAGTGAGGTGGAAATCAAAAACAAAAAGATTGTTGAAATCGGATGTGGCAGAGGCGGGGGATTATCGTACATTGCAAAAAAGTTTCTCCCACAATCAGCCATAGGGATTGATGTATGCGGGAAAGCAATTTCATTCTGCAATCATTATTACTCAGGTGAAAAAAAATTAATATTTATAAAAAGTAATGCTCAGAAATTACCTCTTGAAAACAATTCCTGTGACATTGTAATTAACGTTGAATCATCCCATCGTTACAATAATATGAAAGCATTTCTTCATGAAACATATCGTATATTACGACCCGGTGGTTACTTTTTATTTACGGATTTCCGGCATTCCAATAAAGTAAAGGAAATCAAAAAACTTCTGAAAATGTGCAAGTTTACAATATTAAAAGAAAGATATATCAATAATGAAGTTGTTGGAGCCCTCGATCTGGATGATCAGCGTAAACGTAATCTTATAAAGAAGCTTGCCCCGAAATTTTTGCAGAAAATTGCTTTTAACTTTGCCGCTTTAAATGGTTCTGATACTTATAATAAATTCATTTCAAACCAATTTGTTTATTTTAGTTATGTTTTGAAAAAACCGTAAAGTAGACGAAACTATAAAAAACTCTATGGTTAATAATATTAAATCTCTGATTCATAAAATACAGCGTAATGAAATAACCGAATATATTATATATCTGAAACTTGCCGGGCTTTCTGGTAACCATAAAAATGCTGAAATTCTTCGTCGCATAGGCAACCAGGAACTTGCGCATTATAACTACTGGAAGGCAAAAACATCCATTGAAGTAAAACCCGACAGATTCAGAGTTTTCCGCACTGTCCTTATGGCAAAATTACTTGGTCTTTCTTTTGTCCTTAAACTGATGGAAAAACGTGAAGGAACCGGTTCAGGCATTTACCGGAAAATAGCGGCAGTATATCCTGAAACTTTGAGGTTTGCAGAAGAAGAAGCAATCCACGAAAAAGAGCTCCTTGACATGCTTGACGAAGAAGTATTACAGTACGTTGGCTCAATAGTTCTGGGTCTGAACGATGCTCTGGTGGAACTTACCGGAGCACTCGCCGGTTTCACCCTTGCTCTCGGCAATAACAGGTTAATTTCTCTTGCCGGACTGGTAACGGGTATAGCTGCAGCTTTCTCAATGGCAGCATCAGATTACCTTTCTTCAAAAGCTGAAGGCAATACCCAGGCAAAAAAATCGGCATTTTACACAGGCACTGCTTATTTAGTAACTGTAATTTTACTTATTCTCCCATTTCTGCTGTTATCATCCAAATTTATTTCTCTGGCTATCACCCTTTCAACTGCGGTGCTGATAATCTTTTTCTTTAACTTCTATATCGCAACTGCCCGTAATCTTAACTTCAGGGCTCGATTCACTGAAATGACAATAATCAGTCTGGGAGTGGCATCACTCTCTTTTTTGATGGGATTCTTTCTTAAGAAACTGATTGGTGTTGACGTATGATAATGGGGGATAATTCAGATCGATTACAAATTTTAAAGAAAGAAGGAATCGTACAGGTTTATCATAAGGCATAATCAACTGCCCGGAAAGGAGCTACCTGGTTATGCTATTGATGAAAACAGGACATAATCCGGGGCCAGTCATATACGCATAGTTTAATGAACTACGGCTGTTTGGTTCTTGTAGTAATTATTTGCTTAATTATCATAAAGAATCTATTTTTATTCTGAAAAAACAAAAAATGAAAATGAGAAACATTATTTTTCTGATTGTATTTGCCATTATGGCATTTCAATCCTGTTCAGATGACAGAAAAAAATCTTCTCAGTCAACAATCAGTTATTTTGCAAAAGAAGATACAAGTATTGTACAGACAGGCGGGGTAAAGCTGATAAAAATCAAAACGCCCGCAGGAGAATTCAATGTATGGACAAAAAGAACCGGAAACAACCCTTCGGTAAAAGTTCTTCTGCTTCACGGAGGGCCTGCTGCAACACATGAATATTTTGAATGTTTCGACAGCTTTTTTCCGGAAGAAGGAATAGAATATTACTATTACGATCAGCTGGGTTCCTATTACAGCGATCAACCGACCGATACTTCATTATGGAATATTGAAAGGTTCGTCGAAGAAGTTGAGCAGGTAAGGACTGCATTAAAACTTGACAGTTCAAACTTTTATCTCCTCGGCCATTCCTGGGGCGGAATTCTGGCAACGGAATACGCTCTGAAATATCAGAAAAATCTTAAGGGTCTTATTATTTCAAATATGATGGCCAGTTGTCCGGAATATGGGAAATATGCCGATGAAGTCCTTGCAAAAGAGATGGATCCAGCCATTCTTGCTGAAATAAAAGATATTGAAGCCCGGAAAGATTTCAGCAATCCCAGATATATGGAACTGCTCATTCCGAATCACTACAAAAAACATATCTGCCGGCTTGAAGAATGGCCAGATCCTGTCAACAGGGGCTTTAAGCATCTAAACTACGAAATTTACCTCATGATGCAGGGACCAAGTGAACTCGGCATAGCAGGCAAACTTGTCAGCTGGGACAGAAAATCAGATATTAAAAATATTAAAGTCCCTACTCTGGTAATCGGTTCAAAATACGACACAATGGATCCTGAACACATGAAATGGATGGCCTCACAGCTGCCCAGGGGAAGATACCTTTATTGCCCCGAAGGAAGCCATATGGCAATGTATGATGACCAGAAAACCTATTTCAGAGGATTAATAAAATTCATTAAAGACGTGGACAGAGGTACATTCTGAAAAAAGGAATAAAATTTATAAAAACCTGTAACAGAATGGCGATATTCACTTGAATCAATGACGGGTTTTCAATGGTATTATTCATATACGTAGATTTTTACCTGCTTACCCTCAATGCATTAATTAAATTATCTGAGTATGAATATTAATATCCGACCTGCGACTGAAAATGATTTTCCTGAAGTTCTCGCATTAATAAAAGAACTTGCCGAATTTGAAAAGGCTCCAGAAAAGGTCACAAATTCGGTTGACCAGATGAAACAAGAACAACATCTTTTCAGATGCTATTTAGCCGAAACTGAAACAGGAGAGATTGCGGGAATGGCTCTGTTTTTCTTTGCTTATTTCACATGGGTGGGAAAATCACTTTATCTCGACGACATATACGTAAGACCTCGGTACAGAAAACAAAAAATAGGAACGGCTCTTCTGAAAAAAGTTTTCGAAGTAGCTTGTGAAGAAAACTGTAAAAGAGTCCGCTGGCAGGTACTTGGATGGAACCAGCCTGCTATTCAGATGTACAAAAAATACGGAGCAGAAATTGACGATGAATGGCTCAACTGTACTTTTGAGCATGAGGGAATAAAAAATGCAAGGGACCAGTTAAACATGACTATATGAAATATTATTTGTCTTTTTTGCTCTTATACTTATTGTTTTTTACAGGGGCTTTTAGTCAATCAGCTAAAAAGGGATGGGTTGGTACCTGGAGCTGTGCACCCCAGCTTGTCGAACCTCACAACATGCCACCCGAACCGGGGCTCACAAACAGCACTCTCAGGCAGGTGATACGGGTCTCAATCGGGGGCAAAACTCTCAGGGTCAGATTTTCAAATGAATTCAGCAGCAGTCCGGTTACTATCAGGGGAGCAAATTTAGCAATTTCCAAAGGCGAAAGCAGAATCGATACTTTAACCATTAAAGCACTTACATTCAATAACAACAAGGAAGTTACCATCAAACCGGGCGCAATTGCTATATCCGACCCTATTACCTTCCACCTCAGACCCCGCACAGATGTTGCAATAACCATTTTTTTCGGGAAGACTTCTCCGGACGTCACGGGACATCCTGGCTCAAGAACAACATCATACCTTATTTCAGGAAATCATTTATCTGCATATGAGCTTACTGGTTCCTCAAAAACCGACAGGTGGTACATAATTAATGGTATTGATGTAAAAGCTTCCCACAGGGCAGCTTCAATCATTATTATAGGAAATTCCATTACCGACGGACGAGGTTCGGGCACAAATAAACAGAACAGATGGCCCGATATTCTGTCAGAAAGACTTGTACAAAATCCTGCCACAAAAAATGTTGCTGTACTTAATCAGGGAATAGGTGGTAACTGCGTGCTGAAACCCTGCCTCGGACCTTCTGCACTTGAACGTTTTGATAGAGACGTTCTCAAACAACATGGCGTACGCTGGCTTATTATACTTGAAGGCATTAACGATATAGGCCAGTCGCCCGACAGCACAGATGCAATCTCAATCGCAAATAACCTTATCGAAGCTTATAAACAAATGACCCAGAAAGCACATCTGTACGGAATTAAAGTTTATTGTGCTACCATTCTTCCTTTTAAAGGTTCATTCTATTACACCGGCTTCCGTGAAACTGCGAGGGAAAAAGTAAATGATTGGATACGGAACAATTCTACCATTGACGCAATTATTGACTTCGATCTTATAATGAGAAATCCGGAAGATACACTGTCACTCCATCCCGAATTACATACTGGCGATTTTCTTCACCCGAATGAAATGGGCTACCGAATAATGGGTGAGTCAATTGATTTGAAGTTATTTACAAAATAATTAATTCACCCGATTTTAATAACCTGCCAATTCATATATGAAAAATTTATTTTTTAATTTCAGACTTTAAAATATCAGTCAATTAATCAAACATGAAGATTGCATTTACTGCCGATCTACACCTTAGAAACAGGAAAGATACCCCTGAAAGATACAGGGCACTGGAATATATCTTAAATGACCTTTCCGCTAAAGAAATAAATGAATTAATTATTGCCGGTGACACATTTGACAGAGATTTCTCTAATTACAGCGATTTTAATGACCTGTGCAAAAGATTCAGTAATATAAGAATAACCATTTTCCCGGGTAATCACGACACAGAAATCAGTAAAAAATATTTCCCCCCTCAGAACCTCGAAGTAATTAATGAACCTGTTTTGAAACAATATGAAAACCTTTCAATACTGATTCTTCCGTATCATCCGGTTAAACTGATGGACGAAGCTCTTGCCGAGTTCTTTTCCAGTAACAGCCTTCCTGAAAGATGGATCTTAACCGGTCATGGTGATTACTGCACAACCACAAAGGATTTAAATCCATACGAACCGGGAATATACATGCCTCTTTCGGGTTCAGCAGTGAATAAATTCAACCCCCTTGCTGTTATTTTGGGACATATTCATAAACCTTCTGAAACAGGACGGATTATTTACCCCGGTTCTCCTTGCCCCGTCGACATAAATGAAACAGGTAAAAGACGTTATCTGACCTTTAACACATCCGATAACAGTATTGAAAATTTGCTTGTTAAAACTGACATTATTTATTTCAACGAAACACTTATAGCATTTCCGGCAGAAAACGAAACTAAGGATATATGCAACGCTATTGACAAGATGATAAAAAACTGGAAACTTGATGACAATGAAAAATATAAAGTGAAATTAAGACTCAAAATAAGAGGCTATACATCAAATCTTACCCGGTTAAAGGAAACGGTAATCAAACATCTTAAAGAAAGGGAAATTGCACTTTATGACGTGGATGGCCCCGATCTTAAAGAGGTTAATGTTATAACAGAGGCCGACGAAGACAGAATTGCCATTCTAAAAAAAACCATTGCAAAAATTAATAATCTGAAGATCGAAGCAGACAAGGAAATAATTATGGAAAAAGTTCAGAAACTTATTTTTACTGCAGGGAAATGAACATGAAAATAAAAACTATTTCTGCCATAAACTGCGGGCCGGTAAAAGCTATTAATACCGAACCCGCTGCAATTACCCTTTTTTATGGCATGAATGAAGATGGTAAATCATTTCTGGTGGAATTTATTATCCACTGCCTTTTTAAAAACAAAAACTCCTGGGGATACCTGCGGAAAACAGGTAATGGTAAAATTACTTTAACAGGAATTAACGAGAAGCCTATTGATTTCAAACCAGATAGCAGGGAAAAACTTGAAAATTACATTGAAAAAGATCCCCGCGGGTTACCCCTTTCACTGCTTAATCTCCTTGTTGTAAAAGAAGGTGAAACCGGAATAGGCGAAAACAAAGAAAATTTAACTAAAGATGTAGTAAGAGCCCTTCTGTCTTCCCGCAGAATACTTGATGAAATTGACGAAAAAATACCTAAAACAATACAGCAGGCTATAATTGATTCTGAAATCGAGATCGACAGAAGAGGAGGCAAAGAATATTATAATAAGCTCGAAGAAATCAGGAAAATAGATGGCATGATTTCTTCAATCAACAATCAGTCAACACTTTTGCTGATAAAAGACCTGAAACTTAAAGAGGCACTGTTGAAACGAAAAAAAGAACTTCTCTACGTCGCAAAAAAATTCAAAGCATATACCTTACAGCATAATATAAAGGAAACAGAAAAAGAACTTGAAAAATTTCCCCTCGAAACAATCTCCACATTAAATGAACTTCTGAATGATTACCGAAAAAAACGGGAAAAATGTGAATCATTAAAAATTGAGCTCGATGATATTCAGGAAGAAACTACAGGCATTTTAGATCTGGAAAATAAAAAGGAATTGCTTCTGAAAGCAAAAAGATACCATGCCTTCCGTATAGCCGGAGAACTTAAAACTGTTGAAGAAAATCTGAGAACTCTTCCTGAAGACGAATTAAACATACTTGAACAAAATATATCCCTTTACCATAACAAAAAGAACGAACTTGAAAGCTGCAGAACCCTGGTAAACCAGGCAGAAGGAAAATCAGCAAATTACCACTGGCTGAAAACAGCAAAAGAAAATTACCAGAAATTCCTCTCTGCAACCGGACCAGTAAAAAAAATCTCTTCATCTCTGCCTGTAGCAGCAGGACTAACTTTTATTGCAGGTATTGCTGCACTAATGCTTAATCAGAAAATTCCCGGAATAATTATCCTTTTAATATGTGCCATTATCGCTGTATATAATTTTATCTTGCTTAAAAATTCGTTTTCATCTGTAAAATATTCTGAAGAACTGAAACAAATTAAGGATGAATTCCGGCGACTTTTCGGACAGGAACTCGAAAACATTACGAAGCTCGAATCTTTTCTGCACGAGCAGGAAAAATATTATACCCAGCTTGAAGTGTATAACAACCAGCTGGTTCGTCTGGACACTGAAGTTGATTCTTATCAGAAACTAATTAACAATATACTTTCACGTTTCGGATTTGATAACCTTCATGAAAAAAAATGGACAGAATGCATTTCAGATATCAGACATAAAAGAGACCAGTTAATCTCACGGCGTGACCTTCTTAGCCGTGAACTGGCAGTGCTTGATGTTAATGAATCAGAATATGAAAATCAGGACCCGGGAATAAAATTTGACAAAGAGGAACTTGAACATATAAAAAATTCTCTGACCAGGCTCCTCGAACTTAAAAAACAGGAAAACAAAAAAAGACGGGAACTGACAGAACTTACCGAAAAACTGAATGATACAGCCAGTGCCATTAAAGCAAAATTCAGGATTCTGACAGGTGAGGAAATTCCCGAAAGAGAATGGACTGAAAGAATAAACTCACTGGTAAATTCGTACAATAAATTAACCAAACAACTCGAAAGTTTGAAAGGCCAGCTCTCCGGTCTGGGAGTTGCAGAATCAGACTTTGAAACTAGTAATCCGGGCATTGAGTATTCTCCGGAAGAAATTGAAAGAACTGAAAAAGAATTAGAAGAAATTAATGCAGCCCTGAAAACGGAGGAGGAAAAACTTGCTGCCCTGAAAGGTGAAATAAGATCTGTAACAGGCGCAGAAATAAGCGCCGGATGGAATGAGCTTGTTGACAGGCTCTACATGAAGAAGAATGAGGTAAGGGAAGAATTTGAGAAAATCAGAGCAGAAATTATTGCCGGAAAACTGCTTCATGATACAATTCAGGAACTGCAGCAGGAGGAGGACCAGAAGCTTGTCGAAGCCCTGAATTCAGAAGAAGTTATATCCGCATTGCTTAACCTGACTGGACATTATAACAATCTTTCATTTGATGATAAGGGAATAATAATCTCCGATGATTATAACGATTATCTCCCTGAAGATCTCAGCACCGGTGCTCTGGAACAGGTTATGATTGCCCTGAGGATTGGAATACTGAAACGGCTGCTTAAAAAGGACACAGCTTTTCTTATTCTTGATGATGCATTCCAGCATTCAGATTATGAAAAAAGAAAAATCCTGGTAAAAACCGTATGTGATCTTGCCCGCAATGGCTGGCAGATAATTTATTTTACAATGGACAATCATATCCTGAGTCTCTTCCGCGAAGAAAAAGCCGGCGATTACAAAGAAATTGATTTACACGCCCTTAAGACCTCATGATTAATAATCTTCAGGGAGTTTTAAAAGACTTTACAATCAAAGGCTTTTCTCTTTTTTCCTTCATTGTATAGGGTAATTCCCAGACATTTTCTCCTTTGATATCAGTAAAATAAAGATGAGATTCGGAAAGTTTTTCCGGATTACCGTCGGCCCAGAAAGCATAAAAATCTTTATGTGCGTTCAGCGGCCTCCTTACATATGAATGATTAAGTAAACTCTCCCGGGTTAAATTTTTTGCCTTCTTCCATGTCTTACCCTCATCACTGCTGGTCCATATCGCCACCTCTCCTCCTGTTCCGTAATGAAAAGGACCTGGTTCTGTAGGTCCTATTATTTTCCATTCCTTCCCTTCAGTGTATAACGAACCCATATCGTAATTGTGGGTTGATTCACATACCTTGCTGAAATTCCATCTGTTATTTTTCCAGTGGATAATAAACCACTCCCTCGGGTCACCCGAAGGACCCGGCCGGAAATCACGACTGATAATCGCGAGTATTACCGGGTTGCCTTCCCTGTCAAAATTGAGATCGTTAATATAAACTAATTTTTTCTCAGCCTCATAATCCCGCACAAGAGCATCATTATGAACCCCGGTAAGCGGAGGCTCAATTTTCCTGCCGTCGACCGTAGTCCAGGTTTTCCCCATATCGGTTGTCTGAACAGCATAAAGATTTGTGCGTTTGTCCACATCTCCGCCCGGATGATAATTGAACACCGAAACCAGTTTATTCCCGTACATATTAGTAACCTGGTAATGCCCTCCCATACCGGCAAGTTTCTGCTCAGGTTCCCATTTTACCCCGTCAGTGCTTGTCGACCAGTAAAGTTCTCTGCCGTGAGTATATTTTGTAAACAAATAAAGAAATCCTTTACCCTTTACCCACCAGGGCTGTGGATATGTCATTTCGCCTTCGATTATTTTTTTAAAACTGCTTATATCATAAGGGTTTTCACTTTTAAAAATTAACCCGGGTCTGGTCCGGCTCCTTCCGCTGACAAATATCCATATGTAACCCTTTTCATCAATGGAGATTGCTGCATTATCATGGGGATCATCCACACCATTTTTATCGTAAACAATCACAGGCCGGGGAACAGTTTTTCTGACATGATCATAATATGAAACCATTATCAGAAGATGACGTTCATCAGCATTTGTGGTTCCTCCATAAGTAAAGAAAGTCTTTCTTGCTTCAGAAGAATAAATTGCAATCGGAATATGATTGGCAGTATAAGTTCCAAGTCCGCCCGAATACTTGTCACCATATTCATAAAACTGCCCTAACGTGAACCATATCCCCCTGTAACCCTGTGCAACCGGGTTCTGAGCCCGTGAGCTGCCGGAAAGACATAAAACTAACAGGAATAGCAGAAAAAACTTCATCTTTTTTCCTGTAAATTTAAATAAAGGCGTTTTATTCCCGACAGACTACTGAAAATTTTACCGACATATTGCCGGATACAAAAAACTCCTCAAGGAAGAAAATTGAATAAAACATTTCTTCAAAATTATTTGCATTATAAAAATTTATATTTTATCTTTGACTGGCCGTTCAGTCAAAACCTGTTCGGGCAAATTAAAATTTAATTTATATGAAGTAATGGCGCCCCGTACAACAGAACAGTATGAAACCATCAGGGAGGAGAAAAAAAACCTCATAATGCAGACAGCCCTCGAACACTTTGCACGGAACGGATATCACGCTACAACGATCAGCCATATAGCAAAACATGCAGGCATTTCCAAAGGTCTTTTGTATAATTATTTTGAAAGCAAGGAAGCCTTACTTAAGGAAATCATTTTTAAATCACTATCAGAGATTTATAAATATTTCGATATTAACAGGGACGGGTTTCTTACTGAAGAGGAATTTGAGTTTTTCGTGAAGCAGGTTTTCAGGATATTAGGAGAAAAGAAAATTTTCTGGCAGTTGTTTTTCCAGTTACTGATGCAGAATGAAGTACGGGAACAGTTTTTAAAAAACGCCGACAAATTATTCCTTCCGTACGACTCAAGAAAAAATGAATCTGCAGGAAATTATATACTTGATATCGCAGGAATATTTAATGACTATTTTGCCAGAAAAAAAGAGAAAAAAGGACCTGATTATGATCCCGAGCTTGAATTAACCATGTTCATGTATACTCTTAAAGGGCTAGCTGTCACTTTTGTTTTCAGCGATGAATTATATGACAGAATACATTTTGAAAAAACGTTAAATAAAATAATTGAACTCTATAAATAAAGGCAGCATGAAAAAAATGTTGTTGTTGATTATTTCATTCCCGTGGTTGCTTCTGCCCCCGATAATTTTTGCCCAGCAAATGTCAGCCGTTGACGTAATAAGGAAAGCCGACGAAAAATTCAATGGAGAAAAGTCGAGTTATTCCGTAATGAGTATGACGATTGTCAGACCTGCATGGCAGAGGACTATAGAATTTAAAAGCTGGACTCTCGGAAACGACTTTGCCCTAACACTTATTACAGCTCCGCCACGGGATGCAGGGCAATCATTCCTAAAAAGAAAAAATGAAATGTGGAACTGGAATCCCTCAATTAACCGCCTCATAAAACTCCCCCCATCCATGATGTCGCAGGGATGGATGGGCTCGGACTATACAAATGATGATATAATGAAGGAATCTTCACTTGTAAATGATTATGAACACGAATTTGCCGGAGAAGAGACAATTAACGGACGGGAATGTTACAGAATAAGAATGACTGCAAAAAAAGATGCCTCAGTTATATGGGGATATCAGACCAGATGGGTTGACAAAAAGGAATTCTTATTTTTAAAGGCTGAACTCTATGACGAAAACGGAATACTGGTCAGAACTGAAACAGCATCAGAAATAAAAATGATGGATGGCAGAAATATCCCTACAAGAATTGAACTTATTCCGTCGGACGAATCAGGGAAAAAGACAATCGTTACAATCAAGGAAATAAAATTTAATATTAATGTTACGGAAGACTTTTTTTCACAGCAGAATATGAGAACAATCAGATAATAAAACAGCGAGATGTTTGTCATTAATTTTTTAATATTAATGAAATAATGAAAGATGATCTCAAAATAGCATGGAGAAACCTCTGGAGAAACAGGAGAAGAACATTGATTACCGGGTCATCCGTTTTTTTTGCGGTGTTCTTTGCAATTATAATGCGCTCATATCAGCTAGGAACATACGACCACATGATTTCAAATGTCATTGAATCATACACCGGACATCTTCAAATACAACATATTGAATATCATAACAATCCCCAGATTGACAATTCTTTTGATTACAACGATTCGCTGTATCAACTTATAAAAAACGTGCAGAATGTGGTATCAGTTACTCCACATCTCGAATTTTTCTCTCTCGCTTCCAACGGACCACAAACCAGGGGTGTTGCAGTAGTCGGGATTGATCCTGTTAAAGAGAAAATGTTTTCCAATCCGGAAAATAAACTTGTCAGATACAGAATAACAGCTGAAGCCCTTTCAAAAATGAATGAAAGCGGTATTTTCCCGGAATCGGTTCTCAGAAAATTACAGGAAAACAAGGACCGTTCGTATTCCTCCACTGCCCGGCTTGAGCTTGAACTTGGACTTCCCAAAGCGGAAACAAAAAAGTATATTCCGGAAATAATAAAGTTTTGCGAAGTCCCTAATGGATTCCTGGCCGAAAATGATGACGGAATTCTTGTCTCCGATAAGCTCGCCCGGTATCTTAAAGTAGCAATCGGTGATACAGTAATACTTATCGGTCAGGGTTATCAGGGCACTTCCGCGGCAGGCCTTTTCCCTGTAAGAGGTATTATCAAAATGCCTGCACCCGACCTCGACAACAAATTAATAATGATGACAATATCCACAGCCCAGAAATTCCTTGACGCCCCGGGAAAGATAACATCCGTTTCAGTTAATCTCACCGACAGATCATCCCGTACAATTAAAAAGGCACGTGAGAGTGTAAACAAACTAATGGAAGGAACAGGTACAACCGTAAAAACATGGTACGAGCTTAATCCGGTACTTTACCAGCAGATTCAGGGAGACAGTCAAAGCGGTATGGTAATGCTTGGCGTTCTCTATTTTATTATCTTCTTCGGTATATTCGGTACCGTTATTATGATGGTTGCAGAAAGAAAAAAAGAATTCGGTGTGCTTATTTCAATAGGAATGCAAAAATACAAACTCAAAAGAATTATAGGCATGGAAATGGCAATGCTCGGCACCCTGGGCCTGGCCGGAGGCATGGTGGCATCTGTACCATTTATTATTTATTTCTTTTATAATCCTATTATTCTGAAAGGAAACCTTGGAAAAATGATGGAAGATATGGGATGGGATGCCGTTATGCCTGCTAAATGGTTCGGCCCTTATTTTTACTGGCAATCCGTAATTGTTGCTGTAATGATATTAATTGCAACACTGTATCCGTTGCGGAAAATAAACAGACTTAAAGAAGTTGAAGCTTTGAGAAGCTAAGAAACAAAAAACAGGTATGATACCGGAAATTTCATGGAAAAACATTTGGCGTAATAAAACACGCAGCCTGATTGTAATGACATCCGTTACCCTCGGGATAATATCAGGAGTTTTGCTGGTCGGAATTATGCAGGGATGGGTTGAACAACGCCTCCATGATGCTGTTTATAACGAAGTTTCACATATTCAGATCCACAATACAGAATACTATAATAATGAAGACATACTGAGTACTATTGACAATCTTGACGGAGTGATTTCGGTTCTGGAAACTATGCCTGAAGTTAAATCATGGACCAAAAGAACTAAGCTCCCCGCAATCGCAACCAGTCCCTGGGCTAGCACCGGACTCTTCATCTACGGTATACATCCTGAAAAGGAAAAAGAAGTAACGGAAATCTATACTAAAATAGTGCCCGGTGGAGGTGAATATCCCGATATAAACAAAACAGGATATATTCTTATAAGCGACAAGACAGCAGAAGTTTTACAACTAAAACAATATATAATCACAGACCGACTAATAGAAGAATTCAGAAATGCAGGTCTGCCCGACAATGTCATCATTAAGCTCGATTCAATTAAAAACATTCGGTTCAGATCTCCCAGGGAATTTAAGGCCATACTTGAAAAAAAGCTCCCGGGAAAAGATCTTGACAGGTATGGAAAGATGATCACGGATAGTGCACTCGACTATAGAATAAGAAACAGGTTACAGGTAACCTTTTCCGATCGTGATGGGAATCCGGTTCAGGGAACTTTCAGGGTCTGCGGAATTTACAAAACAACAAACACCAGTTTTGACCAGGCCTCGGCTTTTGTGAATATAAACGAACTTGCTGAACTTTATGGATCCGACACCCCGCTTATTCACGAAATAACAATTATGCTTAATAATACTGAAGATCTTGAAACTGTAAAAAATAAAGTTTCAGTACTTTCAGGTAAAAATATTGTTCATACCTGGGAGGAACTAGCACCAGATGCTGCAATGATGAATGATTTTATGATTTTATATTATTTCATTTTCATAGGAATAATAATGCTCGCTCTTGCCTTTGGTATAATTAATACAATGCTTATGGCAATTCTCGAAAGAACGAAGGAACTGGGTATGCTTATGGCTATAGGGATGAATAAAAAAAGAATTTTCAGCATGATAATGCTCGAAACAATTTTTCTGACTTCAGCTGGAGCTGTTGCAGGAATGTTTGTCGGCTGGGGACTGGTATCCATGCTTGGAAGAACCGGTATTCATTTTACAAGCTGGGGAGAAGGTTTTGAAGCAATAGGTTATTCTGCCAGTGTTTACCCTGTCGTTACTTTCGATTTCTTTGTTTTCGTCATAGTAATGGTGGTCATTACTGCGGTGCTTTCATCAATCTGGCCCGCACGCAAAGCACTTAAACTCAATCCCGTGGAAACACTCAGAACAGAATAAAAAATTTTTTGTCATGAAAATACTTGAACTTAAAAAAGTTAACAAAATATATGATGAGTCGGAAGTCCCTGTCCATGCCGTCAGAGATGTAACTCTTGAATTTGAAGAAGGTGAATTTACCGCAATAGTGGGCCCTTCAGGTTCAGGTAAAACAACCCTGCTCAATCTGATAGGCGGACTCGATATGCCAACCTCAGGGGAAATAATAATTAACGGTGTAAACCTTGCAAAGCTTAAACCATCCCAGCTTATCGATTTCAGGCTTAAAAACATCGGATTTGTCTTTCAGTCATATAACCTCATACCTGTTCTGACTGCCAGAGAAAATGTTGAATTTATAATGTCTCTCCAGAAATGGCCCGGAAAAGACCGTGAAGCAAGGACATATGAACTTCTCAAAGCTGTAGGTCTTGAGGAGAGAATGAACAGCCGACCTGCAAAACTTTCAGGCGGCCAGCAGCAGAGAGTAGCAGTTGCCAGAGCTCTTGCCCCTAAACCGAAATTCATTCTGGCCGACGAACCAACTGCCAACCTCGATTCAAAAGCTGCTGCCAACCTGATAGAGATTATGGAAAAACTGAACATCGAAGAAAAAATTACTTTTATCTTTTCAACACATGATCCGAGAGTTGTAAAAAAAGCCAGAAGAGTAATTACCCTTGAAGACGGATCTGTTGCTTCTGATGAGAAAATAATAGTTTAACAGGCTGACGACAGGATGAAAATTCAAGTATTTTTATTGTGTTCGGCCATTATTGCATTAAGTGTTAAAATTTCAGCACAGGAGGAGAAAAATCCGGTATCTCTTAATGGTTATGTTACGACTCTTCAGAATGCAATGTTCGATTCACTTTCAGGTCCTGTATCTTATAACAATATTCTGCACAACAGACTTAATTTTAAGGGTTATCTAACCAACAATATCACTCTTGGAATTGAATTGCGCAACAGATTGTTTACAGGAGATCTGGCACGAACCGGAGACTTCTATTCAGCTATTGCAGGAAAGGATAATGGTTGGCTCGACATGTCGTGGAATGTTATTAAAGAAAATTCATTTTTTCTGAATACAACCTTCGACAGACTCTGGATCTCGCTTAAGATGGGGAAACTGGAAATCAGTTCCGGAAGACAGAGAATAAACTGGGGCCAGGCAATAGTATGGAATCCAAATGACATCTTTAATACATATTCGTTTTTTGATTTTGATTATATTGAACGCCCCGGAAGTGATGCAATCAGATTTCAGTATTTCACATCATCATCTTCAGTTATTGAACTGGCGGCAAAAGCTGACAATGAGGACAGAATAACCGCTGCAGGACTCTTCAGGTTTAACTTCCGGGGATACGACATTCAATTTCTGGGAGGATATTCAAACAATACTGATTTTGTTGCCGGTACCGGATGGTCAGGATCCCTCTTCAGTGCTTCTTTCAGAGGAGAAGCAACATGGTTTTATAAATTTAAAGGCGAGAATAACAGTACATTTATCCTGACCTCTGGCATTGATAAAATATTTGAAAACAACTCAATATTACAATTTCAATTGATGTATTCTAACAGGCCGGTAGATCTTTATGATTTCAATTTACTTTATTCGGGCACCCTTTCTGCAAAAGATCTCGCTTTTTCTGAGTTCACAGCTTTTGGAAGTTTCACATGGGCAATAACTCCTTTACTGAACACAGGGATTTCAGTTATGTGGTTTCCCGATCTTAAAGGATATTTTGCAGGCCCCTCACTTGATTATTCTCTATCAGAGAATATGGATTTTTCATTAATCTGGCAACATTTCAATATCCATACCGGACCTATGAAAACCAGGATGAACCTCGCCTTTCTGAGACTGAAATACAGTTTCTAGGAATTTTATACTTTTACGCTGCTGAAATTTTACTATGTCTCTGGTTCACGAATTCGAGAGAAGCGGAAACTGGCTCTTTAAAAGAAGAAGCTGGCTTCCTGTATTTATAGCAATACCGGGGTTTTTCATACTTTATTTTACCGACCATCAGTCAATTGTCTTTAAATGGAAAATCGAACTGGTATTCCTTGCCATTAGTATTTTTGGCCAGGTTATAAGGGTTTTCACAGTCGGATTTGCTCCCGGCAATACTTCCGGCAGAAACACTTCCTCAGGACAGATTGCCGATGAATTGAATGTTACAGGTATTTACTCAATTGTCAGGCATCCTCTTTATATCGGTAATTTTTTCATGTGGCTCGGACCGGTATTGTTTGTCAGATCTGCCTGGTTCATTGTGGTTTTCTGCCTTGCTTACTGGCTCTATTACGAAAGAATTATGTTTGCCGAAGAACAGTTTCTCAGGCGAAAATTTGGCGATGAATACGACAGATGGGCAGATAAAGTAAATGCTGTTATACCTTCATTACGGAACTACATCCCCCCAAAGCTCTCATTTTCCTTCCGCACAGTTCTGAGAAGAGAATATAACAGTTTTGTGAATATTTTTATAATTTTTCTGCTGCTCGATATCGCAAGAAATTATTTTATTTCAGACAAACTTAAAATTACCCCCATGTGGGGGTGGCTCTTTCTTATTGCAGGCATAATCTGGCTGGTAATCCGTCTGGTGCATAAAAACACAACATGGTTGACAGTGGAAGGAAGATGATTTTTCAATCCCTTTCCGCACCGAGAAAGATCAATATATAATAAATCAGTGTTGCAAGTGATCCAAGGGCAGCAACAACATACGTGTAAGCAGCCCACTTCAGTGCATCCTGTGCCTTTTCATGAGTTTTATAAGTTGTTATTCCCGAGGCTGACAGCCAGGCAAGAGCCCTTTTACTTGCATTAATTTCAACTGGAAGTGTAATAAAACTGAAAAGGGTTATTAATGCGAACAGTCCTATGCCGAAAAGCAAAAGGGCAGGGAAAGTCTGAACAACAAGAATACCTATTAATAGAATCCACTGAACCCATTTTGATGCAAAACTAACAACGGGAACAAGACTCGATCTCATACCAAGCCATGCATATGCAGTTGCATGCTGAATGGCATGTCCGGTCTCGTGTGCTGCCACAGCAGCTGCAGAAATGCTTCGGCCACTGTATACTTCAGGACTAAGATTAATTGTTTTTGTTACCGGATTATAATGATCAGTTAACTGACCGGGGACACTCTCAATCCTTACATCGTAAATTCCGCTGTCCATCAGCATTTTCTCAGCAATTTCCCTCCCCGACAAACCATATTCAACAGGAATTTTTGAATAGGTTCTGAATTTTGATCTGAGAGTGACACTTACTATCCAGCTTAATATCATTATCCCCAGAAAAATAATCCATATTAAATACATATTCTTTCTATTTTATATTTATAAATTTTCAACAATTAATTTTGCAAATTGTTTGCCAATAGGAAAATTATCTCTCTTTTTGTCAAATTGTCAGTTTTCAGGCATGCAAAAATACATATCATTAATTTTATGACATGAAAAAGGCATTAATTTTTTTACTGTCATTACCAGTATATTTTTACAGATATCTCATTTCACCGTTACTTCGACCATCATGTCGTCATTTGCCTACATGTTCCGAATATATGCTGACTGCCCTGAAAATACATGGCCCGGTAAATGGCTTAATTATGGGAATTGAAAGGATTCTAAGATGTCGGCCCGGCGGAACACACGGTTATGATCCCGTACCACTTATCAGGATTAAGAAATACAAACCAATTAGTTCACTTTTTAAAAAAAGGCCTAAATCGAACAGATTAAAAAAATAACTCCATCAGAAATTAAGCTCTTCCCTCAAACGCCTGTAACCTGACCGGCTTACCGGTAGCTTCTCTCCCGTATGAAGAACTGCCATATAGTTATCCTTGCTGTAAGGTTCAAGTTTTTTAATTTCTCCAACCCTTACAATATAAGTCCTGTGAATCCTTACAAAATCTTTCGCGGGTAAATTCTCCTCATAGAATTTCATTGTTTGTTGCTTGAGAACTTTGCCTCCGGTATAATAAATCATAACATAATCATCCTGGGCTTCAATATATTTTATTTGATCAACAGGTATAATATTTATTTCGCTCCCTTTTCTTACTACCACTCTTGAAAGGGGTGTGGGAAGTTTTTCAATAAGTTGTTTATATTGATTACTTTCATCCTGCGACCTGTTTTCAATTCTATTAATTGCCTTTTTTACAGCTTCTTCAAGGCGCTCCTGAGAAAAAGGCTTCATCAGATAATCAACTGCATTAAGTTCAAAAGCTTTAATAGCATACTGGTCGTAAGCTGTAGTGAAAATAATCTCCGGCTTTTCCTGTATTACCTCAAGCATCTCGAAACCATTCAGTTTCGGTATCTGTATATCGAGAAAAATAAGATCAGGCTTTATTTCAGATATAGCCTTAAGCCCTGATAATCCGTCACCGCACTCTGCAACTATCTTAATCTCCTCAATTTTTTCGAGATAATAACGGAGAATTTTTCTTGCAGGTTCTTCATCTTCTATAATTACGGCTTTTATCGTTTTCATTTACCTCAAATTTATATAGTGTATCATTCAAAATTATTTTTATGCCGTATAAGGTATGTAAAGTTTAACCGTAAAAATTTTGCCTGAAATATCTGTTTTCAACGATGCTTTGTTCCCGTATGTCAGTTCAAGTCTTTTTATCACATTTGAAAGACCGGTTCCTGTTCCTTTCATTTTAAAGTTTCCATCATCAAAATTGTTACTTATTGATATTTCAATGTATTCGGACTTACTTTTTATTATTGTTACAAGGTTAACAACTTCAGTGCTCTCATGGACACCGTACTTAATTGCATTTTCATACAGAGGTTGAAGCAAAAGAGCAGGGATTCGGGCATCCAGACATTTTTCGTCTATGTTTTCAGTGTATTTGAGTTTTTCACCAAATCTGACTTTTTCAATATCCAGATAAAGTCTCATGCTGTCAAGCTCGTTTTGAAGGGGTACAGTCTGTTCGTCCTTACGGGAAAGGGCATACCTCATAAAATCAGATAATTTAACAATCATTTCTCTTGCTTTTTCAGGGTCAGAAACAGTGAGTGCACTTACAGAGTTCAGTGCATTAAAAAGAAAATGGGGATTAATCTGCGACCTGAGCATTTTAAGCTCTGTTTCTTTCAGGGCCGTTTCGAGCCTTGCCTCCTGAGCTTTTTTCTCTGCCAGGTCCGTTAAACTTATTATCAGGTAATATGCCAGAATAACAAGTCCATAAATAAAAATTCCGCTGCCCAGCCTGTACAGGAATGTGACCTTCCAGTATTCGCTGAAAACAGTTGTGTCGTTAATAAGAAAGAACAGCAAATATCTGGAAAAAAGGAGCCATATTAATAATGAGACAGTCCCTGTTATTAAAATGTTTGAAACAAGTGTATAAAGTTTGAAGGTTCTGGTGCTGAAAAATCTGAAAGGATACCATATTACAAGGCTTATTCCTGAATATGCTGTAAATGAAATCAGCACATCAGGAATAATATATCTGAGGTAATCTCCGAAAGCGTATCTATAAAGAAAAAGCTGACCCAGTGCTATCAGTAACCAGATCAGCCACCACAAAGCTATCCTATAATTGCTTTGAAATACAGGATGGTTCATCTAATATATTTATACGCTTTTTACTTCACCGCCTCCAAACACAACGGTTCCTTTTATTAGCAGTTGTTTCCCGGGTTCTGTTACCCTACCCGGTTTCAACTTACGTTCATCCCCGAAACCTCCGAGAACAGGTGTAACTTCAATTTTTACATCCCATTCATCGGGTACGATTATCGAAACTCCACCAAAAACACATGCTATTTCAAGATAATTGATTCCGGGTGAAAGCTCAGATCTAGTAAGGTCAATTTCAGCACCTCCAAATACTGCAGTCACTTTTCCACCCTTGAAGTTATTTGAAACAATCTGCCGCTCACCCCCGCTGAAAACATACACAAAGTCAATAATATCCTCTCCTGATTCAGAAATTTTCCCTTCCGGCCTCCATCCTCGCCGCCATGAAAATATGAAAATTATGCCAATTATAATGAATATTGAAGGCCAGAACATATTATACATGTGAAATGATTCCCTGAAAATAAGGGGGATCATGAAAAATGCTCCTACTGCCATTATTATAATTCCGGCAGTTTTCCTTCCTGATGATCCTATTGTAATAATAAGTCCGATTACGACCAGCAACATTGGCCAGCTGAAAATTATATCATCAATAAAATCAGAAAAGATGCCGCTATTCCTGAGAATCATTAGAAAACCAGCCAGAACCAGAATTATGCCTATGATTATTCTCTTATGCGAGGGATAATTATGACCTTCATGGTTTGCCGGAGTTTTGTGTCTGAAAAATTTTTCGTTTGTTTCCATGATTATAAAATTATTTGGTTTTTTCCGGATAATTTTTCTTTTTATAAAATAATGATGACAGGATGAAAGATGCTCCAATAATTATAATTACCGCAGGCCAGTATATTGCTTTAAGCGTTTGCGGGATGTCAAAATAATAATGCTGGAGAAAAAACCAGGTACCGATTGAAATGAGTATAATACCTCCAATCACCCTGAAATTCAAAATTAACAGTACACCTATGAAAACAAGAGCTGTCTGCCATGTAAAATATTCAGACGTGCTTCCAAGGTTAAGCAAATCATTTGTCGCGACCAGCAATGCCAGTCCCAGGACAATAAAAAACAACCCTATGCCTGCAGCCGGGTGATGTTCTCTGTGTTTCATAGCAATTTTTATTAGTGTTATTCGTGGCAAAAATATTAATGTAACAGCGGCAGCTAAACGAAAAATCGGCAAATATCATATATTTGCCGGCAAATTGCAGAAATAAATTGTAAATGATACTTTTTCCTTTATAATTTTTTTAATTGGACAATGATTTTTAATTTTGCAAACCAAAATTTAAAATAATGACCGGGTTATATGTTATACCCTTATTCGGTCTGAGCGAAGGTCATCACAGCTTTGACTTTGAAATCGGGAATGCGTTCTTTGACGGTTTCGCCGAGTCGGAAATCAAGGAAGGAGAACTCAGGGCGGTTGCAGGCATTGACAAATCTTCCACCTGTATTGACCTGACCATAAGGATATCCGGAAGTGTAAAGGTTTGCTGCGACAGATGTCTCGAAATGTATATGCAAAGCATAGAATGTGAAAATCACATTATTATAAGGGAAGGAAACAGCTTCGACGACAGTGACCCCGACATTCTGTTCGTACCTCATAACGAAAAGGATCTCGACATAAGCCAGCTCCTTTATGAATATATTCACCTTGCTTTGCCCTTACGCAGAATTCATCCCGACGACAGCGAAGGTCACAGCGGTTGTAACCCGGACATGATTAAGTTACTTGATAAACACATAATAAATAAAACCAACAACGGAGACTCGAGGTGGAATGAACTTAAAAAACTATTAAATAACAATTAAAGCTTTAATAAATGGCACATCCGAAACATAAACATTCCAAGACAAGAAGAGACAAGCGCAGAACTCATTACAAGGCTGTAAAGCCCACAATATCTGTTTGCTCAAATTGCGGATCGACTGTTGAATACCACAGAGTATGTCCTGAATGCGGATATTACAGGGGTAAACCCGCAATTGAGAAGAAACTGGCATCCTGAGATTTCTTTACAAATAAAAAGACCTATGAGGCTGGGCCTTGACGTAATGGGAGGCGATTATGCTCCTGACGTTGTATTAGAAGGAGCCATTGATACACTCAGTTGTCTATCGGCTGATGATAAAATTGTTCTTATCGGCAATGAGGAAATAATACTTAATAAGCTTGCTGAACTTGAGGTTGACCCGTTATTGTTTGAAATAAAACATGCCTCGCAGGTAATTGAAATGGGTGAACACCCTGCAAAAGCATACTCCCAGAAAAAAAATTCGAGCATTGCAGTTGGATTCGGCCTGCTTAAAAGCGGCCTCATTGACGGTTTCTGCAGTGCAGGGAATACAGGAGCTATGCTGGTTGGAGCAAGCTATACCGTAAATGTAATTCCCGGTGTACTCCGGCCTGCCCTCATCACAAAAGTACCCTCGTTAACAGGCAAATATTCAGTCCTGCTCGACGTTGGTTTGAACCCCGACTGTAAACCTGACGTTATGGTACAATATGCCAGACTGGGTTCAATTTATGCACATCATATTCTCGGAATTGAAAATCCGACCGTAGGTCTGCTGAATATCGGGGCAGAAGAGACAAAAGGGACTTCTGCTGTCAGAGCCGCTTATGAAATGATGAAAGAAGATCCTCAGTTGAATTTTAAAGGAAATATCGAAGGTAACTCACTCTTCCACGACGGCATGACGGATGTTATTGTATGCGATGGCTTTGTTGGAAACATCGTGCTAAAGCAGGCAGAAGCCTTTTTCACAATTTACAGAAAACGGAATCTTAAAGATTCATTCTTTGAACTTCTCGATTTTGAGAATATAGGAGGAACACCGGTTATAGGTATTAATGCTAATGTTGTTATAGGACATGGCAATTCCAGCAAGAAGGCAATAAAAAATATGATCCTGCAAACAAAATCCGTTGTCGAGGTTAATCTTGCACAGAAAATAAAAGAAGAAATCTAATACTTCTTATGGAGAAAATCAGAGCTGCTATCACCGGTGTTCATGCCTGGGTTCCTGAATACAGGCTTGATAATTTCGAACTCTCAAGAATGGTAGATACTTCCGACGAGTGGATTATGCAGCGGGTTGGAATAAAGGAAAGAAGAATTTTAAAAGGAGAAGGCCTTGGCACTTCCGATATGGCTGATAAAGCAGTTGCAGGCCTTCTTGAAAAAACAGGGACCTCACCGGATGAAGTTGAAATTCTGATTTGCGCAACTATTACTCCCGACATGTTTTTCCCATCAACTGCCAACATCATAAGCGATAAGGTCGGAATAAAAAATGCTTTCAGTTTTGATATCAGTGCAGCATGTTCGGGATTTATTTATGCTCTGCACATAGGAGCATCATTCATTGAAACCGGCAGATATAGAAAAGTAATAGTTGTCGGTGCCGACAAAATGTCATCAATAACCGATTACACAGACCGTACAACCTGCCCCTTGTTCGGGGATGCAGCCGCAGCAGTACTGCTCGAACCGACAATTGAAAACGTCGGAGTTATGGATCAGATACTCCGTTCCGACGGAATGGGACGTAAATATCTGTATCTTAAGGCAGGAGGTTCAGTAAGACCTGCCTCTCATGAAACTGTTGATGCCAAAGAACATTTCATTTATCAGGAAGGACAAACAGTTTTTAAGTTTGCCGTAACATTCATGTCTGATGTAGCTGTTGAAATAATGCAAAAAAACAATCTTAAACCCGAAGATATCGCATACCTTGTTCCCCATCAGGCAAATCTCAGAATAATCGAGGCAACAGGCCGACGAATGGGTTTGCCTATGGAAAAAGTAATGATTAATATTGACAAATACGGTAATACCACCGCTGCTACTATTCCTTTAGTTCTCTGGGAGTACGAACCACGCCTTAAAAAGGGAGATAACCTCATACTCACAGCATTTGGAGGCGGGTTTACCTGGGGCGCTGTATGGGTTAAATGGGCATATAATCCAAAATAATCTTATCTTTGCAAAGAGTTCTGTTGATTATTTAAATTTAAGAAATCATGGCAAAAAACAATAACGAAGCAGAAAACCCCACCATAAACCTGATAAGTCAGGGAACCGAAATTACAGGAGATATTAAATCAAACGGTGACATCAGAATTGACGGTTCATTAAACGGCAACCTGTTTACCAAAGGGAAAGTTGTAGTCGGAAATACAGGCAAAATTAAAGGAGAAGTTACATGTAAAAATTCGGAAATTTCAGGAACTCTGGAAGGGAAGATAACCGTCAATCACCTTCTCAATCTCAAAGCATCATCTAAAATCATCGGTGATATAATCACTTCAAAATTGGCAATCGAACCCGGGGCTATATTCACCGGAACCTGTAAAATGAATGAAACCGAATACAATGCAGGACAAAACACCACCGGAGGAACAGAAAAACCAGCAGAAAAAAGATAGGCTCGAAGGACTTCATAATTATGCAAAATATTCCGGCCTTGCATTCCAGATGATTGCAATAATACTTATTACAGTATGGGCAGGAACAAAGCTGGATAAACTTTTTCTGATGGAAACCCCTGTTTTTACAATAATCCTTTCCTTACTCGGAGTCGCAGCAGCAATTTACACAGCAGTAAAAGATTTCATTAAAATAAAATAGAAAATTTGAGAAATTTTCTGAAATATCTAAGCCGGCTTCTTTTATTGCTTTTTGTTTTGAATATCATTTGGTTCATTATAATCTCATCTGTTAATACCAACTTAATTATCTGGTCTTTCCCGATAATATCCGGTATGTTTTTTATAACAACAACCATCGCCCTTATTGTTTTCTTCATGGGTCAAAAGAAAAAACCCCACGAAGAAACAATGCATTCTTTTATTTCTGTAGCCCTGAAATTTGTTCTCGAACTTATTCTTGCCTTTATATGGTTTGTCACAATGAAAAAAATTGAATGGATTGATATTTTATTATTTTTTATGCTATATTTAGCCTTCTCAATAACAGGAATTTTGATCATATTGAAGTCATTGAAAAACAAAACTTTAAAGGCTTGAAAAAAACTTTATCAATAATATCAGTTCTGTTATTAGTTCTGCTTCAGCCATGTATTCCGGCAGCAGGCAGAAATATCTTCTCAGATAAATCCTCTCCCGGGAAGACCGAAGAAAACAATGAAACTGAATTTAATGCGAGTGAGTTTATTATTGACCACATTACCGATTCACATGAATGGCACATAATGACTCTTGGTCATGATAAACATATTACTATATATCTGCCCGTAATTCTCTGGAGTAAAGAAAAGGGATTGTCAGTTTTCTCCTCGAAAAAACTGGCTCACGGACATATACATGAAGGTTATAAACTTGAAGAAGAAGGGGATCTGAAAGGTAAAATTGTTCAGGTCAAAAATGACGGGACTGTTGATGAAGAAAATCTTCCTCTCGATTTTTCAATTACCAAAACTGTTGCAGGAATGCTTGCTGCAGCAATTCTCGGACTTATTGTTTTCATTTCGCTTGCACGTTCCTATAAGAAACATGGAATAAGCCACCCGCGCGGTCTTCAGGGTTTTTTAGAACCTGTAATATTATTTGTAAGGGATGATATTGCCATTCCGAACATAGGATACGAAAAACACGGGAAATACATGCCCTACCTGCTTTCTGCCTTTTTCTTTATACTCATTAACAACCTGATGGGGCTCATTCCGTTCCCTCCGCCCTTCGGAGCTAATGTTACAGGAAACATTGCAGTAACAATGGTTCTGGCGGTTTTCACCTTTCTTATTACCAACCTGAACGGTAACAAAAATTACTGGAAACATATTTTTGCAACACCGGGTGTTCCGTTCTGGCTTCTCCCGATAATGATACCTGTGGAAATAATAGGAATGTTCTCAAAACCTTTCGCTCTCATGATCCGATTATTTGCAAACATCTCCGCAGGCCATATTATTGTGTTAAGTCTCATAGCATTAATTTTTATATTCAAATCGTTATGGATTGCTCCCGTTTCAGCAATATTTGTAATCTTTATGGATTGCCTCGAAACACTGGTAGCTTTCCTGCAGGCATACGTTTTTACGCTTCTTTCCGCACTGTTCATAAGTCTGGCAGTAAAGGAAGAGCATCATTAAATATATGTTTAACTAAAACTTAATTAACATGACAGGTACATTGGCAGCAATAGGAGCAGGCCTTGCAGTTATAGGAGCAGGACTTGGTATCGGCAATATTGGAAAAGCAGCAATGGAAGCCATTGCCCGCCAACCTGAAGCCACTTCCAAAATACAGACAGCAATGATTATCGCTGCAGCACTTATCGAAGGTGTCGCTCTTTTCGCCGTTGTTGTCTCTCTTATTGCGAAGTAAGAAAAACTGAAAGCCTGCAACGGTTGGTTGCAGGGCTTTCTATTTGACAAATAAATGAAAAAACAAACATAACATTCTGACAAAATGATACTTGCTAGCAGTCTTGCATCACCGGAAATAGGTACAATATTCTGGACTACATTAATTTTTGCAGTATTTTTTGTTGTCCTGGCAAAATTTGCATGGAGGCCTATTCTGAATGCGGTCAAAGCACGCGAAGAAATAATCAAAAGTTCTCTCGAGGCTGCTGAAAATGCACGTAAGGATATGAAAAGAATCCAGGCAGATAACGAAATTATCCTGAGAAAAGCCCGTGAGGAACGCGAAAACATCCTTAAAGAAGCACGGGAAGCCCGTGAAAAAATGATAGCAGAAGCCCGCTCTAAGGCTTCCGAAGAGGCCGGAAAACTTATAGAAAAAGCACGGCAGGAAATTGAGCGCGAAAAACTTAAAGCCTTATCTGAAATACACTCACAGGTGGCTTTCCTCTCAGTAGAAATTGCATCAAAAATCCTGGGGGAGAAACTTAAAGAAACTGAAGAACACGAAAAACTAATCGGACGGTATCTTAAAGAACTTGGTAAAAACATCAATTAAAAGGATACCCTGAAATGAACGAAGGTAAAATACCGGTCAGATACGCAAAAGCCCTGTTTGAGTCTGCAGTTCATAAAAACCTCATCAACAACATTTATGACGATATGCAGCTAATCGGGGAGATATGCAAACAGGAAGAAGTGCGTGAAATTCTCAGAAGTCCTATAATACCGGCTTCCGAAAAGAAAAAAATATTTCATAATCTTTTCGAAAATAAAATTAATTCCCTCACTTTATCACTTATTGATCTGATGATAAAAAACGGAAGGGAAGCATTCCTCCCTTCTGTTGCCAGAATATTCAGCACAAATACCCTGAAATATCAGGGCATAACTGAACCCGATCTGATTACTGCCATCCCTGTAGGTGATACAGTAAGAAAACAAATTATAGATTATATATCGGAAAAATTCAAAACAAAGGTCAGGCTTAAGGAGAGTGTGGACCCCGAAATTATCGGAGGATTTATTCTTAAAGTAGATGATTACTTTATTGATGCAAGTATCAGAACAAAGCTCAGAAAAATCAAAAAAAGCCTGACCGGAAATATTAAACAGTAAATAATTTAAATCAAAATAAACTCTATGGCCAGTATTAAACCCGCAGAAGTTACAAGAATTCTCAGAGAACAGCTCGAAGGTATTCAAAGTGGAGTTGAGCTAGAAGAGGTTGGCGTTGTCCTTCAGGTTGGAGACGGAATAGCAAGAATTTACGGTCTGACGAATGCACAATCGAACGAGCTTATTGAATTCGAAAACGGAATCAAGGCAATAGTGCTTAATCTTGAAGAAGACAACATAGGCGCTGTTTTACTTGGGCCCTCCGAAGAAATAAAAGAAGGCGATATTGTCAAACGGACAGGCCGTATAGCCTCGATAATGGCAGGGGAAGGACTTCTGGGCAGAGTAATAACGCCAACAGGCGAACCGATTGACGGAAAAGGTCCGATAACGGGCGAACTATACGAAATGCCCTTCGAAAGAAAAGCACCCGGTGTAATATTCCGCCAGCCGGTGAAGCAACCATTACAAACAGGTATCAAAGCCATCGATGCAATGATACCAATAGGCAGAGGACAGAGGGAACTTATTATCGGTGACCGTCAGACAGGTAAAACGGCAATTGCCATAGATACTATTATTAACCAGCGCAGCAACTACGAAAAGGGTGAGCCCGTTTACTGTATCTATGTAGCTATAGGTCAGAAAGGTTCAACAGTTGCAAATATAGCTGCAACGCTCGAATCATTTGGTGCAATGGACTATACAGTTATAGTCGTTGCCACCGCTTCCGACCCTGCAGCCTCTCAATTCTACGCACCCTTTGCAGGCTGTGCAATCGGTGAATACTTCCGCGACACCGGACGCGACGCCCTGATTATATACGACGACCTTTCCAAACAGGCTGTATCATATCGTGAAGTGTCACTCCTTCTGCGAAGGCCCCCCGGCCGTGAAGCATACCCGGGAGATATCTTCTACCTCCATTCAAGACTTCTTGAAAGAGCTGCCAAAATAATTGAATCAGATGAAGTGGCAAGAAAAATGAACGATCTTCCACCTTCAATCCGACATCTGGTTAAAGGAGGCGGCTCACTTACAGCCCTGCCAATAATTGAAACTCAGGCAGGAGACGTGTCAGCATACATACCAACAAACGTTATATCAATCACCGACGGACAGATATTCCTTGAATCAGGCCTTTTCAACGCCGGTGTACGGCCGGCAATTAATGTTGGTATCTCAGTATCAAGAGTGGGTGGACACGCCCAGATCAAATCGATGAAAAAAATCGCAGGTACCCTTAAGGTCGATCAGGCACAGTACAGGGAACTTGAAGCTTTTGCAAAATTCGGTTCCGACCTCGACGCCACAACACTTGCAATACTCGACAAAGGAGCCAAAAATGTCGAGATTCTGAAACAGGGACAGTTCTCACCAATGCCCGTTGAAAAACAAATAGCAATAATATACTGCGGTACCAGAGGACTTCTTAAAGATGTCCCCGTCAATAAGGTAAAAGATTTTGAAAGGGATTATCTGGAATATCTCGAAACTCACCACAGAGATATTCTCGATGAACTCGCAAAGGGAAATATCAACGACAAAATAACAGATACCCTTGATAAAGCAGCAGCTGAAATAGCACTACGCTATAAATAAATTTCAAAAACAGAATTATAACAGGAAAAAATGCCGAACCTTAAGGCTATACGACTCAGAATTAACTCCGTAAAATCCACCCGGCAAATTACTTCTGCCATGAAAATGGTGGCGGCAGCCAAACTTCGTAAGGCACAGGATAAAATACTCCGCCTCAGGCCTTATGCCGGAAAACTTAATGAAATACTGGTGGGATTGACCGAAAGCCTCGCTAGTATGGAAGAAGATAATGTTTACGGAAGAAAATCTGAACCTGAAAAAATACTTATTGTCGTAATTACCTCAAACAGAGGTCTTTGTGGAAGTTTTAATTCAAATGTGTTAAGAGAAACCCGTCGTGTGATCTTCGAGGATTATTATGAACAGTATAAGAACGGGAACCTCTGGTTTATAGCAATAGGCAAAAAAGGTTATGATTTCTTAAGAAAACAAAAACTTAATATTCTTGAAGAAGCCAACGATCTGGTTAACCATCTGACCTTTGAAAAAACAGTACCCCTGGCAAACAGGATAATGGAACACTTTGTAAGCGGACGATTTGACAGGGTCAGAATCATTTATAATCAGTTCAAAAATGCTGCCGTGCAGATTCTTACCAATGAACCCTTCCTTCCGGTCGAAACCAGACCGTCAGAAAAAAAGATACATCCTGTTGTGGACTATATCTACGAACCAACAAAAGAGGAGATAATTAAAGATCTGATACCGAGAACACTTAAAATCCAGTTTTATAAAGCCATACTTGATTCTTTTGTGGCTGAGCACGGTGCTCGCATGACAGCCATGCATAAGGCCACCGATAATGCCACGGAACTGATAAAAGACCTTACACTTCAGTACAACAAAGCTCGCCAGGCTTCAATTACCAACCAGATACTTGAAGTGGTAACCGGTGCTGAAGCACTTAAAGGCTAAAATGGTTTTTTTAGCTTTAATCCGATAATCTGATAAGAATTACTGATGTATAATCATGCACAGCTCAAAGATTTAGTCGAAAAAGCTCTGTTTAACCTTTCGCTCCCTTGCGAAGCATCACGCCTGGCAGAAACTGTCAAGTATATTTTATCTGCCGGCGGCAAGCGCTTAAGGCCAGTTCTTACTTTAATGGCCTGCAATATCTTCACCGATAAAATCGACCATGCAATTCTGCCGGCAACTGGAATTGAAGTATTCCACAATTTCACTCTGGTTCACGACGATATTATGGATAATGCTCCTGTAAGAAGAAACCTTCCTACAGTCCATACCAGGTGGAACGTTAATCAGGCTATCCTTTCAGGAGATATTATGGCATTTATTGCAATGGAATGTTTTTTTAACCTCCCCCCGGAGCTCCTTATTACAGTTTTGCGCATATACAACAAAGCAGCTATAGATGTTTGCACGGGCCAGCAATTAGATCTTGACTTTGAAAAAGTCCCTTCTGTAACAGAAAAAGAATACCTGAAAATGATAGAACTGAAAACTGCATCCCTTATCGCAGCTTCCCTTAAAATGGGAGCAGCTCTGGGCGGTGCTGGAATAAAAGAACGGGACCTTCTGCATGAACTGGGAATTAATCTCGGAATGGCCTTCCAGATTCAGGACGACCTGCTGGACGTTTACGGAGAAACAAAAATCTTCGGAAAAACATCAGGCGGAGATATCGCTGCAAACAAAAAGACATTTCTATATGTCAAAGCTATGGAATTGGCTACCGGTGAATTGCTTCAAACTCTCAAAACACTTTTCCGGGATAAAAATAATGATCCCGATGAAAAAATCAGAAAAGTAAAAGAAATCTATAACGTGCTGAACATCAGACAAACAGCTGAAAATCTGACAAACCAGTATATATCAAGAGCAATATCCCTCCTCGAAAGTCTGCCGGTTCCCGGCGACAGAAAAGAAGAACTTATGACCTTTGTCCTGTCATTAACCGGCAGAAATATCTGAAGATTTTTATCCTGCTCTTTATTTCTTGTTCCTACCCCCGAATTTCAGATTTAAAAGAAAGCCTCCGTTAACCACCAGCTGGTCGTATTTACTGAGAAGGTATTTTATTTCTGCAAAAAGATTAACTTTTCCGTTTATCCGGATCAAAGTTCCCGCGCCAAGATTTAATCCAGGTGTATTATCCGTTACGACAGTTTTTTGTTCGGCATTTAAAATTGTCGAAACATATTTTCTTCTTGCAATCAATATATCGAGCCCTGCAATGCCGTAAAAATCAAAATATTCTGATGATTTAAAAATATAATGTCCGTTGATATCAAACATCAGGGCCGATACTGAGGTCTTTTCTTCTCCGTCAACGACATCAATTTTATAAATGTTCGGTAAAATCCATGAGAAAGAAGGCGAAACATGAACAGAATTACCGATTTGATATATTCCTTTAAATAACACACCCGTATTTGTCGTTTGATATGATTCAAGCCTGTTATTCAGAAAATGAAATCCTGTTGTGTAAAACGGACCGGCACCGGCCCATGCATTGAACTGACCGTATATAATTCCTGCTCCTGAAAACAGTAATGCGAAAAGGAAAACAAAATATCTATTCATTTTTCTTTTTTTATATCTGGTTTTTATTTACAACTATCCCACAATTAATTTCAGGAGTTAAATTACTCTAAATTTTTATTATGAAAGAAAAAGGAAAGTAAAAATTATTACATTTGCCTTCCGTTAAGTAACAAATATTTAATTATTATGGCTCGGAACATTGGAAGAATCAGTCAGATAATAGGACCGGTCATTGATGTTGTTTTCGATCAGCAGGGTGCTGAAATGCCGGAGATATACGATGCTCTGGAGATTAAACGTGATGATGGCACTATTCTGGTTGTTGAATGCCAGCAGCATATTGGTGAGAATACGGTGAGAACCATTGCAATGGATTCCACCGATGGCCTTCGAAGAGGAATGGAAGTTATAGCAACAGGAGCACCTATAGTGATGCCAATTGGCGAACAGATTAAGGGAAGACTTATGAACGTTACGGGTGATCCCATTGACGGACTTGGTCCTCTTGATAAAAAAGGCGGATATCCCATTCACAGGGATCCTCCCAAATTCGAAGAGCTCTCGACGGAAAAAGAGGTTCTCTACACAGGAATTAAAGTAATAGACCTTATTGAACCATATTCGAAAGGAGGTAAAATCGGCCTTTTCGGAGGAGCAGGTGTTGGCAAGACGGTCATTATTCTTGAACTGATAAATAACATTGCTAAAGCATATTCGGGTCTGTCAGTATTTGCCGGAGTGGGTGAAAGAACAAGGGAAGGCAATGATCTTCTCAGGGAAATGATTGAAGCTGGAGTTATCAATTATGGTGAGGCTTTTCTTGAAAGCATGGAAAAAGGCGGATGGGATCTCACAAAAGTTGACATGGAAGCCCTTAAAGAGTCCAAACTGGCTCTTGTATTCGGTCAGATGAATGAACCTCCTGGTGCACGTGCAAGAGTTGCCTTATCCGGTCTTTCAATTGCCGAACATTTCAGAGACGGAGACGGTAAAAGCGGAGGAAGAGATATCCTGTTCTTTATGGACAATGTTTTCCGCTTTACACAGGCCGGCTCTGAAGTATCAGCATTACTTGGAAGAATGCCTTCTGCAGTAGGTTATCAGCCGACACTTGCAACAGAAATGGGCATAATGCAGGAGAGAATCACCTCAACGAAACATGGCTCCATTACATCGGTGCAGGCTGTGTACGTCCCGGCCGATGACCTTACTGACCCTGCACCGGCAACCACATTCGCCCACCTCGACGCTACTACGGTCCTCAGCAGAAAAATTTCAGAGTTGGGAATTTATCCTGCGGTTGATCCTCTCGATTCCACATCCAGAATTCTGACCCCGGAAATTGTAGGTATAGAACATTACAGATGTGCTCAGAGGGTAAAGGAAATTCTTCAAAGGTACAACGAACTGCAGGATATTATAGCAATTCTGGGAATGGATGAACTTTCAGAGGAAGATAAACTTATTGTTCACAGAGCAAGAAGAGTTCAGAGGTTTCTCTCACAACCATTCCATGTTGCGTCCCAGTTTACCGGTATTCCCGGAGTTCTTGTCTCAATCGAAGATACAATAAAAGGTTTCAATATGATACTCGACGGAAAGGTCGACCAGTACCCTGAAGCAGCATTTATGCTGGTAGGTACCATTGAAGATGCAATTGAAAAAGGAGAGAAACTTCTGGCACAATCAAGATAATTAAAATGAAAATTGAAATTATAACCCCGGATGATAAAATTTACGAGGGAGACATAAAATCTGTGAGAGTACCCGGAAGCAAGGGTTCTTTCCAGGTTCTGAAAGACCACGCACCAATTGTTTCCACTCTAGACCCCGGGATGGTATATATTGTCGACCAGGGAGGAAACGAAATCAAATATCAGATATCCGGAGGCGTTATCGAAGTCAAGATGAATAAAATAATTCTTCTTGCCGAATCAGTTCTCGAAACATCCTAAAATGAATACCGGCGAATTCAGGAGGTTTGCTCATGAACTTGTTGAATGGATGGCATCATACCTCGAAAATGTTGAAAGCTATCCGGTAAAATCAAATGTAAAACCAGGCGAAATATTCAGCAAACTTCCTGATGCTCCTCCTTTGAAGCCGGAACCTTTTGAAGACTTCTTCAAAGATTTCATAAATATTATAATGCCGGGTATCACTCACTGGCAAAGTCCGAATTTTTATGCTTACTTCCCGGCAAACACAAGTCCCCCGTCCATACTTGCCGAAATGATTATCTCCACACTCGGAGTCCAGTGCATGATATGGGAAACTTCTCCGGCAGCCACAGAACTGGAAGAGAAAATGATGAACTGGCTCCGCGATATGATAGGACTGCCGGAAAATTTTGAAGGGGTAATACAGGATACAGCCTCAACTTCAACGCTTGCAGCCATACTGGCCGCCAGAGAAAAAGTAACCGGATTCAGGTGTAACAACGAAGGACTTTATAATTCGGAAAAACTGAGAATATATTGCTCCGACCAGGCTCATTCATCAATTGATAAAGCCGTAAAAATCGCAGGCTTAGGAATCAGAAACCTTGTAAAAATAGGTACAAGAACCGATTTTTCACTTGATCCCGAAAAATTAAGGCTGCAAATAAAGGAGGACCTGAAAAACCAACTTATTCCCTGCTGCGTTATAGCTACTCTTGGTACAACGGGTGTCACAGCAATTGACCCTCTCAAAGAAATAGGTGAAATGTGCTCAGAGTACGGCATATGGTTGCATGTTGATGCTGCCCTGGCAGGAACTGCATTGATCCTTCCTGAATACAGATGGATGATTGATGGTAAAGAATATATTGACAGCTTTGTTTTCAACCCGCATAAATGGATGTTCACAAATTTCGACTGCAGCGCTTTTTTTGTTAAAGATGCCTCAACACTTATCCGTACTTTTGAAATTCTTCCGGAATATCTGAAAACCAGAACCAGGGGAAAAGTAAACGATTATCGCGACTGGGGCATCCCGCTCGGCAGAAGATTCAGGGCTCTCAAACTCTGGTGTGTAATCAGAATGTATGGTGTTGAGGGACTGAGGGAAATGATCAGAAATCATATTTCTATCGCCCGAAACCTTGCGGAAATGATTAAAAATGAACCCGATTTTGAATTGCTCGCACCTGTTACTCTCAATACGGTATGCTTCAGATATAAACCCGAAGGAGTTAACGAAAACGAGCTGAATATATTAAACGAAAAACTCAACCATGCTCTCAACGATTCGGGAAAGATGTATCTTACCCATACAAAAGTCAACGGAAAATATACTCTGCGAATGGTAACAGCACAGACAAACGTAACAACGAATCATGTACTGAATTCCTGGAAGTTTATTCTTTTAACGGCCAGGTCAATTAAAATACAGTGATTAATAATCATAATTTGTTCCTGCCAATCATCATTCCATATATATCGAGCTTAAGAATCATTTTTATTGAAGGTCTCTCCCTGATGTCTTTCCATGCCCCCTGTACACCACCTGAAATCATAAAAGGTATCCTGAAAACATAAAAGTCCGAAATAACCTCAGTGCCGAAAGACCTGAAACTCTCAGGTCCTTTTTTAAAAGTGTTTCCCGACTCCTTTATATACGTATTATTGGTTCCTTCAGCGTAATCATAAAAAAATCCTGTCCGGAACCTTTTTATGTAAAGCAAACCCGGAATATTAAGGTCGGGATGAAAGAGCGGCAATACATAATCAGCCGAAAAGAATTTCAGATCCTGCGAAACAATATTATCATATCCCCTTGGCCATGACGCTCTGTTGTAAAGAATAAACTTAACGGGCTTCTGATAATCTGATTCGAACCTTAATCTTATTCCGTGATTACGCAGAAATCCCGGAAAGTATAGAGACGTGCGAATCGTTGACATAGGTCCGTAAATTGCCTTATCGGCAGGAAAAAATGTATAAGTATAATCAACTACCTGTGCCCAGCGTGGATAAATATCCCTTAAACCTGAATGCGAATAATTCGAGAAATATATCCTTCCTGAAAATTCATTCTGCCCGTAATCATAAATCCCTTTTTCCTTCAGGAATATGTAACTGTTATCATAATTCAAGGAAAATGAAGTCCAGATAAAACTCGTAAAATTACCTGACTCAATTCTAAGCGGAAGAGAAATGGAATTTTTTACTTTCAGGGCAGAATTGATAACCGATGGATCTCCGATATTATCGGAAGGTTTAATAATATCGGGCGTGCCCCCGTAATCAACCGAAGATTCAAAAACAGGCAGCCAGCCCTTTAATGTGAACTTAGAATGCAAAACATGATTCCCTTTATCATATTCATAACCGAGTGATGAAATTACAGTACTGAGATTATTTTGCGAGAGCAATGTAAAACCCGGCTTTAAGTAAGAGGGATCACTCTTAAGAGCATCAATATCAGCATAAAATGGCATCCAGCTATGAAATTTGAAAGGATGCAGCCATTTCCTGTAAGGAGAAGGCGTATATTGGCTATTGCCAGGCTGGTCTTTTTTCAGAGAACCTGAAACATCAAAATCACTATTTACTCTCTCTTTTCTCTCTTCAAATATTTTACCTTTTACATTTCCTATTTCAAGCCTGCAAATGTTTTTCCCGTTTACTGCATAATCTGTACAAATTATACTATTGCCGGAAATATTAAGGTCGTACATACCATACCTGGAATCGGTTATTCTGACTTCCCTGCCATCTCCTGTTAATACCCAGATATTATCAATACCTGATGCAGAACTTACAAAGAAAAGCGAATCATTTTTAAGAAATGTGGACTGGAGATCATCTCTTGCGGGACTTTTCAATTGTTCCCATTCCAGTTTCTCAATGTTGAGCACAATAATCCCTTCACCTTTTTCAGTGAGAGAAATAAAGGTTATTTCTTTTCCGGAATCCGACCATTGTGGGCGTTGCGGATATATGCCCCCCGGTACCTGAATTCTGCTAATAACTTCACCATTAAATGCATCCAGAATTATAACATTATTCGAATTTGAAATGCTGTTTTCCACTGCTGCAACATACCTCCCGTCGGGTGAAATTCCCGCAGCCATATATCTTGTTCTGTGAGTCAGCTGTCTTACCTCGCCTCTTCTTAAATCCATAACCTTAACCACCGAAAACTGCCTGTTTTCCCACCTCAAATCCTGATGAATCTCAACCCATACAACTCTTCCTGATGCACCTGAGAGAAAATAAGGATTCACATATCCTGGCGTGTGAATTCTTTTTTCCTTCCCTGTTGAAGTATTAATCATAACAATTGCAGGCGGATTGTACAGGGTTGTTTTAAATGCAACTATCGTATCTGGTGCCACCTGAACCGGGGAGTGATAATTAATGTACTCCCTTCTTTTAGATGGGTTTATAATATTAATACCCATGCCCGGGGAAGATAAATTCCTCAATTCGTTTTTCCATTTTTCTCCCCTGCTCTCAAAAGCCTCCTCAAAAAGTTTTTTCTTGGTCAGCGATGCCCCTTTTGCAAGACTGATATTAACGGGAAAAACAGACAGAGGATTTCTACCTGCAAATTCAATGGATTTCCTCAACAACTGGTGACCGTATTTATCATTTAACCACGATGCCATCTGATATCCGTATTTATATTCATCCGGGATATAAGTTCTGTAAGAACCCAGAAGCATTTTATCATAACTATACATTTTACCTCTTTCAACAATGATGGCCTTAAGAGGACTGCTAAAGGAAGGTACTCTGCCCCTTCCTGATTCTGAAAGCATGGTTTCCATCAGTACCGCATCGCCTTCCAGCATCCACATCGGAATATAGGCTGATAAAGTGCCGAAATATTGTTCACCAAAAGGGATCCACAAAACATTCGAAATACCTTTATATAATGATTTCATCTGCATCACATGGGCCATTTCATGAAGAGTTAACTGTTCAATATGACGTAAAGGTATTGAGTTCTGTTCAGGAGTTGGGAAAATTTCCATCCTCCGTGGAGCCCATGCCACATAGCCATTGGAAATGACCGTATAATTGTGAATAATTACAGGTAATCTGAATTTAATCCCAGGATAATAAACCGATAATTTTCCATATGATTCCTCAAGGGATTTTGCGAATTTTATCCCTTCATCACCAAAACTTTCAGGATAAATCACCCTGAATCTGTCAGTTTTTATCTGAAGCCATCTGATTGATGCGGGGTCGGTACCTGTATCGTAATATTGTGCCCCGACAGGATTTAAACCATATAATAAGATTAAAAAAACTGCTGCTCTGTATAACTTCATCCATTATATTTTGTCCAAATTTAGAAAAAATTACTTCCTTGAAGGTTTTTACTCCCTGATTAAGTTACAGTTTGCTGATATAATCATGAAAAGAAATTATTTCTGTTAGAAAAAATGAGTATTTTCGTGACCTGAAGAAAAGAAAACCTTTAAAGAATAACTAAAAACCATATAATGAGAAAATACCAGCTTATAAACAATATTACAGGTTGGGTGATTTTTGCTTTTGCTGCAATAACGTATCTTTTAACAATAGAACCCACAACAAGTCTGTGGGACTGTGGTGAATTCATAGCTTCAGCATTTAAGCTTGAAGTGGGACATCCTCCCGGGAATCCTGTATTCATGGTTATTGCAAAGTTTTTCACCCTTTTTGCAGGAGGAGATGTTTCAAAAGTTGCTGCAATGGTCAACTCAATGTCGGCTCTTGCGAGTGCTTTTACCATTCTCTTTCTTTTCTGGACTATAACCCACCTTGCAAGAAAAGTTCTCGTAAAAACTCCGGAGGATTACAGTACGGGAAAAATAATGGCAATAATGGCAGCCGGGATTGTAGGAGCTGTTGCATACACATTTTCAGACTCATTCTGGTTCTCAGCAGTTGAAGGTGAAGTTTATGCTCTCTCATCTCTGTTTACTGCAGTGGTATTCTGGGCTATCCTGAAATGGGAAAACTGTGCCAACGAAGAATATTCTGAAAGATGGATAATACTGATTGCATTTCTGATGGGTTTATCAATCGGCGTTCACCTGCTGAACCTGCTAACCATACCGGGTATCGTACTTGTTTATTACTTCAGGAAATACGATTTTTCATGGCGGGGATTCATTATCTTCACTCTAATTTCATTTCTTATTCTTGCCCTGCTTCTTTACGGCATAATTCCGGGCATTGTAAAACTGGCAACAAAATTCGATCTGTTCTTTGTTAATTCCCTCGGATTACCTGTAAACAGCGGAATGCTGACTCTCTCTGTACTTACGGCTTTATTATTTGCACTTGCAATAAGAGCCACGTTACTTTCCTCAGAGAAAAAAAAGACTATAATACTGGCTGCTTCAGCACTTTTTCTTTCCGGAATATGGATTATTTCCGATTCCGCCTTTCTGAATCTTATTCTTCTGGCAACTGTTGCCTGGTTCGTCTGGTATCTGGCTTCTAAAAACGTTAAACTGCTTAACAGCATATTGACCGTTATAGCTGTTATACTTATTGGCTATTCATCAACCGCAATAATAGTAATTCGTTCTTCGGCCAATCCGCCCCTCGATGAAAACAATCCTGAAAATCCTTTTAACCTTCTCTATTTTCTAAACCGTGAACAATACGGTTCAAGACCGTTGCTTAAAGGTCCTTATTTCAATGCTCCCGTATTGAAATACAGAGATGGAAAACCTAAGTACAGTGTTGTCAACGGAAAATACAAAATAACCAGTCGTGAGCTGGAGAGAGAATATGACAAACGATTTATAACCTTTTTCCCCCGTATGTGGAGCGATCAGAGCGATCACCAGCAAGTCTATGAAGAATGGTCAAGAATGAAAGGTATCCCGGTTCAGGTTGATTATGACGGTGAGAAAAAAGTTATAAGAAAGCCTAGATTTATTGAAAATCTGCGTTTTATGTTTTCGTACCAGCTCGATTTCATGTATTTCAGATATTTCATGTGGAATTTTTCCGGCCGGCAAAACGATACACAAAGCTACGGAGGTGCAGCAAATGGTAACTGGATTACAGGTATAAATTTTCTCGACGAACCGCGGGTGGGAAGTACAAAGGATATGCCTGAAGAAATGAAAAACGATCCTTCAAGAAATGTGTATTACATGCTTCCTTTTATTCTGGGCATTATTGGTTTAATATATCATTTCGGAAAAGATTACAGAGACTGGTGGATAATTATGCTGCTTTTTATTATGACCGGTATAGCTATAGTGATTTATCTGAATCAGTACCCGAACCAGCCGAGAGAAAGGGATTATGCTTATGTAGGCTCATTCTATTTTTATGCAGTATGGATAGGATTGGGAGTTCTTGCAATTTTTGAACGGCTTACGAAAATCATGAACGAAAAACTTGCATCCTCAATATCAGGAATCGTTTGTTTTGCGGCTGTCCCTCTTATTATGGGCACGCAAAACTGGGATGACCATGACAGATCAGGCCGTTACCTCGCAAGGGATGTTGCCTGTAATTATCTCAATTCATGCGCTCCCAATGCCATTATCTTTACAAATGGAGACAACGATACTTTCCCACTCTGGTACGCCCAGGAAGTGGAAGGAGTCAGGACTGATGTGAGAGTATGTAACCTGATGCTTCTGAATACCGACTGGTATATCGATCAGATGAAACATAAAACCTATGAATCTGATCCTCTTCCTATTTCTCTTCCGTCAAATAAGTATTACGATGGCGTTAATAACCAGGTTTTTATAGTAGAAAAAACCAAAGATCCGGTAAATATTAAGACCATCATCGACTGGGTAATGAGTGAAAATGAAGCAACTAAAATAAGAATTTCTCCTACCGAAAAACTTGATATAATTCCTTCACGGACTATTAGAATACCTGTAGATACTGCAGCAGTGATTGCCTCAGGCACTGTAAGAAGAGAAGATGCAGACAAAATAGTTCCCTATATTGATATCAAACTAAAAGGGAATTCAATAATGAAAAGCCAGCTCATTATACTTGATATCCTTGCCAATAATAACTGGAAAAGACCTATCTATTTCGTGACAGGATATCATAACGATGCAATGGGACTTGAGGAATTCTTCCAGCTTGAAGGCCTGGCATACCGGCTGGTACCAATCCGGTCACATAACAAAAGCTGGCTTGACTATGGAAGGGTCGATACAGATATCCTTTATAATAATATGATGAACAAATTTGTGTGGAGAGGAGCAAAAGAAAACAATGTATATCTCGACTATAATCATAAACGTACATTAATTGTTGTCAAAGCCCGGCTTAACTATGCAAGGCTTGCTAAAGAACTCGCTTCCGAAGGTAAACAGGAAAAGGCCCTCCAGGTGCTTAATTACTGCATTGAAACTTTCCCTACCAGCAAAGTGCCGTTTGACATGTACTTCCCTGACATTATAGAAGCTTATTACATGGCAGGAGACACCGTAAAAGCTGTCGGACTCACCAAAGATATGTCGGAATATTATTTTAAACGCATCGATTATTATCTGAAACAATCGGTGGACATTATGGCTTCTGCTGATTATGAAATACAGTCGGCGATACAATTTATTTCACGTGCTGCCGATGCAGCAAGCAAAAACGGACAGGAACAACTTGCAAAGGAAATTAACGACCGACTGAATAATTACTATTCAAATTATCTAAAACTGTTACAGTCCGACCTTCCTGACCTGAAAATAAAATGAATCAGCGGGACATTGTAAAGGTATGTTCCGGGTTAAGATATTTTTCAAGAAGACATAACAGTTTTTCGGGATATACGGGCTTCAGAATATATTCATTGCACCCGGCAATAAGTGCTTCATTTCTTGTGCTCTCAGAATAATATGCTGTAATCATTAAAACCGGAGTGTTCCGGTTGGTTTTTCTCATCAACCTGACGCAATCAATCCCGTTAATTATTGGTACAAGAAAATCTACCAGAACAATATCAATGTGTTCATCACCATTATTTAAATAATCCGCAAAATCTTTACCATTTTCAAAAACCTTCAGTACTGCTCCGGAATTTTCAAGTATTGTTTTGTAATATTTGACGGAAGGAATATCGTCTTCAACAATGATAATTTTTTTCCCTTTTAACTCCAGATTGTTGGATATCAAACTCATTTTTTCTTGATAAATTCCTGAATAAAATTACGATAACATTACTTCCTGAAAGTCGCTTAATCTTTCAGATATTAACAATTTATCAACAATAAATTTTTAATATTTTGTATTTAACTCATTATCTGAGAAATATGAGACTTTGTAATTTATCACCAAAATACTGAAAACCTTTCAGGGCATTTTAACAGTATCCAACTTTTTAAAAAACAAATATTTATCTTATTTTTAAAACTTATGATAAAGTAGCCGTAGCCAATTGAATTAACAAAGACGGATTATAAAAATAAATATACTATATCCTTCCTGCACTTGCATAACTGAATAATATTTAGCAATTTCGTGTAAAATAAATTTTCTATGGGCATAAAAAGACCTCTCCTCAAAAAATTTATCCTGCTGGTTTTTATTTGCATGTTTCCGACTGTCATATTTTCTCAGGCAGGATTTGATAATCCGACAAGAGCCCTTTATATTTTCGACCTTGCCAGATATATTGACTACGGACCCGGCTTTAAAGACTCCTCATCGTTCAAAATAGGTGTTCTCCTGGGCGACTATGAATTGATTGACGAGATGATGAAACTGGCCAAAACAAGAACAAGAATCCAGGATAAACCTGTAAGAATAGCAGGTTTTAAAAACCTGGAAAGCCTTACACACTGCCAGGTGCTGTATGTGAATAAAAATGCCGGTTTTGATCTTAAGAAAATTAAGGAAAAAATTGCAGGCCAGCAGACAATGCTCATAACGGAAGGATATGAATTCAGGGAGTCAATGATCAACTTTATTGTTGTGGAAGGTAAGCCTCGATTCGATATTAATGAAGAATATATCAAAAATGAAGGAATGTCAGTTCCCGAAAGTCTGTTGCTCACAGCCGTCAAAACAAAAGAAGACTGGGAGAATCTTTATGTACTTGCCTCAAAAGAAATTGAAGTTCAGAAAGAGACAATACGACAGCAACTTGAAACCATAGAAGCTCAAAGGCTTGAAATAATAAAACAGAAACATCTCCTTGACAGTCTCGATAGAGAAATTACAAAAAAGGAAAAAGAACTCTCAGAAAAACAGAAGATCCTGAATGCCCAGCTCTCCCAGATTTCTAGACAACAGGGAGAAATTTCATCACAGAAGCAGTTAATAAACAGACAACAGAATGAAGTGCAGGTGCAAAGGGATACCCTTGCAGCCCAGAAGGCTAAAATAGATGCCCAGCTTGCATTAATAAATCAGCAGCTAAGTAAAATAGAGGAACAGGAAGGTAAAATAAAATTGCAGCTTGAAACTCTCGAAAAGCAAAGACTGGTTATCTATTTTGTCATAATCGCTCTGGTGCTGGTTGGAATTCTGGCTTATTTTATTTTCCGCGCTTACAAAATAAAGAAAGAAGCAAATATTGCTCTCGAGGAGAAGAACCGGCTGATAATGGCTCAGAAAGATGAAATTGAAAGACAGAGAGATATTGCCGCAGCACAGCGTGACCAGATTGCCTATCAGAAAAAACACATTACCGACAGTATCATGTATGCAAAACGCATACAGGCTGCTCTCATACCATCACTTGAACTTTTCAGCGATAAACTGGAACATTTCGTATTATACAAGCCACTGGCAATAGTAAGCGGCGACTTTTACTGGGTAAGCTCAAAAGACAACATGCAGGTGATTATCGCTGCCGACTGTACAGGCCATGGAGTACCGGGTGCATTTATGAGCATGCTCGGAGTAACTTTGTTGAACGAAATTGTAAACGAGAAAAACGTTATAATGCCCGATCAGATCCTTAACCAGCTCAGAGAAGAAGTCATAAAGTCACTGAAACAAGTTCCCGATGAGGAGTCAGTAAAAGACGGAATGGATGCGGCAGTTTGCACCATAGATTTCAGCAATAATATACTCTATTATGCAGGAGCAAATTGTCCTCTTTATCTTATCAGAGGAACCGAATTGACACATTACAGGGCAGACAAAATGCCGGTTGCCATACACTATAAAATGCAACCCTTCACACTCCATACAATCGAACTCCAGAAAGGCGATTCATTTTACATATTCTCCGACGGATATGCCGACCAGTTTGGTGGACCGGCACAAAAGAAATTCATGACTGGTAAGCTGAAAGAAACTTTGTTGGAAATTGCTTCAAAACCAATGCTTGAGCAGGGAGAAATCCTTGACAGAGTTTTTGAAGAATGGAAAGGGGATAACCCTCAGGTTGACGATGTTACCTTAATAGGAGTAAGGTACAACTAGTGACATTCAACCTTTGTTGTAAGATTACCAACCGTTATTGGTGGCGTGGCCTCTTTCTTAACAAGATCAGCTCCGCAATATTCCACCTCATCCGTCGCACTTACTACCTGACCATTTTCGTAAGTTACAGTTTTACATAACTTGCATTTCTGGAAAAGATCTTCGCATGATGTAAATGACCATGCCACAAACAGAATAAATGCCCAGAAAATCAGTTTCTTTTTCATACTAACCCTCCTGTAAATTTTATAATACAAAATTAAGCTTCTTTTTTTATTTTTATAAAAATGACAAATTTTCTGCCATATCTGTTGCATAAAGGAACTCTTTTGTAAATAATTTCGTAAATTCATGCAGCAAACACTCCTGACACATGTCATTAGAATGAGAATAAAAATTTAAAAACCATGGAAGACTTAAAAATGAAAAAACATGTTACTGTGGTAGGAATACTGCGGATTGTACTCAGTTCTCTGGGGCTGCTTGTGGCACTTTTGATTTATTTTGCGATGCATTTTGCCAGGGGATTCTTTGGTGACGAGCAAGTAGCGGTTACCTTGCTCAACTTAATAGGCACCATAATACCTCTCTTTATTGGTTTTGTATCACTGCTGGGTGTTGCAGGCGGTATAGGAATATTATCCTGTAAGAATTGGGCAAGAATTCTTGTCCTGGTTGTTTCAGTTATAGGACTGATTAATATCCCAATCGGTACATTTGTCGGCGTCTATTCAATTTGGGTACTCATGCAGACCGAAACAGTCAAGCTTTTTGAAAGCAAGCAACCACCTTCCGGCCAGCTTAACTGATATAAAACTTATGTCGTTGATAATCAAAACTTATTTCCCCAGGAACTGAAATAAAAAGATTGATTATACGTTTGATTCGGATTAAACTGATAATTAGTGTAAAATCAGTAAGAATCCTTAAAGCCTCTGTTTATTGACAGGTCAATAAATATTCTTTCCCATCATTTTTCTCTTTTGTTTATTTTTATTTTTGTTTCTGCAAAATTCACTCACATGAGCGAAGAGTATAAGGTCATTTTTTCGATGTACCGGGTAAGCAAAATTTACCCTCCACACAAACAGGTTCTAAAGGATATTTCCCTTTCCTTCTTTCTGGGTGCCAAGATAGGCATAATAGGTCTTAACGGTTCAGGGAAATCAACCCTTTTACGAATTATTGCAGGTGAAGAAAAAGATTTTCAGGGTGAAGTAGTTTTCAGTCCCGGATACACTGTCGGCTTGCTACCGCAGGAACCTATACTTGATGAATCAAAAACCGTCCGGGAAATAGTAGAGGAGGGAGTAAAAGAAATAATGGACATTTTAAAAGAATATGAAAAAATAACCAATAGTTTTTCAGACCCGGAAGTATATGAAAATCCTGACCGCATGCAGCATCTGATGGACAGACAGGCAGAGCTTCAGGAAAAAATTGATTATTACGATGCCTGGAATATTGAGCATCGGCTGGAGATGGCAATGAATGCACTGAGATGCCCCGAAGCAGATACTCCGATAAATATACTCTCAGGCGGTGAACGCAGACGTGTGGCACTTTGCAGGTTACTGTTGAAACAGCCCGATGTTCTGCTTCTCGATGAGCCAACTAACCATCTGGATACCGAATCAGTCCAATGGCTGGAAATGCATCTGAAACAATACAAGGGAACTGTTATATGCGTTACTCACGACAGATATTTTCTTGACAACGTTGCAGGATGGATTCTGGAACTCGACCGGGGAGAAGGCATACCCTGGAAAGGCAACTATTCATCATGGCTTGAACAGAAAGCAAAGAGACTCGAAATAGAAGAAAAAGGAAATATAAGAAGAAGGAAAATACTTGAACGCGAGCTCGAATGGGTGAGGATGACTCCGAAAGCAAGACATGCAAAATCCAAAGCAAGACTTAATGCTTACGAGAACCTCCTCAATGAAGATGTAAAACAAAAAGAAGAAAAACTTGAAATCTATATCCCGAATGGACCACGTCTTGGCAATAAAGTTATCAAAGCTGTAAATGTCGCCAAATCTTTCGGAGATAAACTGCTTTTTGAGAATCTTAATTTTGATTTACCTCCTAACGGGATTGTCGGTGTTATTGGTCCTAACGGAGCAGGCAAAACAACTCTTTTCAGAATGATAATGGGGATAGAAAAACCGACAAAAGGAACTTTTGAAATAGGCGACACTGTTGTACTTGGTTACGTCGATCAAACTCATAGTGCTATCGACCCCGGAAAAACCGTTTATGAAGTTATTTCCGGCGGCTACGACGAAGTAATACTGGGTAACAGGCCCATGAATGCGAGAGCCTATGCAGCCAGGTTCAATTTCACCGGTGCCGACCAGGAGAAAAAATGTGGAGTACTTTCAGGGGGGGAAAGAAACAGACTCCATCTGGCTCTTACCATAAAATCAGGCGCCAATGTATTGCTTCTCGATGAACCGACAAACGATATCGATGTAAATACACTGAGAGCACTGGAGGAGGGTCTGGAAAACTTCGCCGGATGCGCAGTTATAATTACACACGACCGCTGGTTCCTCGACAGGGTAGCTACTCATATACTCGCCTTCGAAGGCGATTCCAGAGTTGTATGGTTCGAAGGAACATATTCCGAATATGAGGAAAATTACCGCAAACGAGTTGCTGATGCAACACCTGTGAGAATAAAATACAGAAAACTTACAGACTGACAAAATAAAAAAAGCACCCAAGTATCCGGTAAACTCACAGACTTTTCTTTTTAATTATTTAAACAAACCCGTAATTTTGTATATATGTATTAAAGGAAAATCCATTAAATATTCCAGCAGTAACTATTTTAAATCATGTATCAACTTCGCAGAACATATAATCAACTGTAAAAAATATTTGTAAAAGTGCTGTGTTATAAGGGAATATTTAATCAATGGAGGACATTAATATGACAGGAATGAGTTTTTTAAGTTTTCTTGTTCTGCTGATAATTAGTATTGCAGTATCAGCAATATTGCATTACGGACTTAAATTTTATGTAAGGCCGGGATTTGTGTCATTCCTATCCAAAATAGTTTTCGGATGGATAGGAGCCTGGCTGGGTTCACCGGTATTTGGTCACTGGTTCGAAGGACTTGTATATGAAAATGTTTACATCATACCAGCAATCCTGGGTTCCTTCGCTCTGCTTACAATAATGGTCGATCTGGTACTTACAGTCAAAAGTGCCAGGACATGATGAAAACAGTAATTTATAACCAGTAAAATTCTCAATAACACAGCACTTTTTAATCAGTTCATCCTTTTTTCATAATCCATAAATAAATTGTGCTCTATCATTAATTTGGTCCAGAATTAAAATCTTTGAATTATACATAAAATAGTATCAGATATAATCATATAAAGATCAAAGACAGTAATCTGACAGACTGAAATAATTTACTGTCCCTGCTTTACTTTCCCAGCAGTGTTATTTTTTTATCACAAAATAGGAGGCGTTGGTCATAAAAAACATCACTTTTATCAAAATCAAAAATTATGGATATATAGATATTTTTATATTTTTATATATTTGTCCAATTATTAATTTAAAATTTATGCATATGAAAAAGTTTTATCTCTTATTGACAGTTGTAGCCCTGATTTTTGCAGGTACTGCATGTAACAACGACCTGCTTCAGCAGGATGATTCAATGTCGGTTAAATCTTCTGAGTCTCTCGCAATAATTAATGTAAACGGCGAGGATATTGAGGTATGCGGCACGCAGACGTATACACTATGGGCTGGCCAGACCATCAATGCAGGGACTCTTGTCGTTTCGAACGACGAAACAAACCTGTATGTGACTTATAACACCACCGGCACTTTCAATACTCTGCATCTTTGGGTTGGCACAGATTTAAGTCTGGTCCCCTCAAATCCCCAGGGTATTCCGGTACCCGGTCAGTTCCCGTATACCTATAATGTTAATGGTGGAACTTCCTATACCTTTACTATCCCCCTTGCCTCCATTCCCTCATTTTCGAAATGTGGTGACCTTATTTACATAGTGGCGCATGCCGAAGTAATTATCAACGGCAAAAATGAGACAGCCTTCGGAGGCGACATCCCTGTAAATATCAACGAACCAGGCAGATGGTATTATTATGTAAAATATACAACAGTATGCTGCGAAACACCACCTCCTCCGCAGTTTGAAAAACTCGGAACGGCATTTGCAAAGGGTGGTTACGTTTTTACCACCGACAAGAAATCCAATCCGGAAAACCTGCCTTCACTTAATCTTACAAAAAATAGATGGGGATGGGCAATAAACCTAAAAACAGAAGGCACATTCTCTTTTGAACTCTGGAATGGTGCAGGCCTGAACTACACTTCAAAAGGTCTTCTTGTAGGAAATGTTGTTGTTGATTTTTACGGGTCACAGGTAACAGTTACATACAACCTGCTGCAGGATTACTCAATCGAGGAGGCTCATATTTATGCCGGAGACCTTAAACCTCAGACAATTGCTCCTGGTCAGTACGGATTTACAAAGTATTTCAATCCTTATGTGAATACTTTCTCACAGACATTCGAAGTATCTGACCTGGACAGTGACGGAATATGGCTGATTGCTCATGCCATTGTTTATGGCCCGCGTGTTGTCAATATCTGATTACATACTAATTATATGATACTAAAAAAGGCGGCCATCAGCCGCCTTTTTTCATAATAATCCGGGTATTTAAAATAAAAACTTACCTGGCTCTCCCCGGAAATTAGCTTTATGAAAATTTATAATATTACGCTTAAACATTTAAGCATATCCCCACTTTTTCATTACCTCAAGATCAACTTTTACGCACTCCATCGGGGTTTTGCCCTGATAGGCTTCCTGTTCAATAATATATACTCTGGCACCACCTGTTTTTGTAGCCTGCTCAAGTACTTCCCGTAAACTAACGATACCTTCTCCAAGAATGCAGCTCTCATATCTTCCGTTTTCGGTCTGAATTTCATCTTTCACATGAATATTCTCCCATCTCTTCGGATATTTCTTAACCACATCAATTGCCTTAGCCCCGCCGTTATAAAGATTTCCGGTATCAAGCTGGATGACTACCATCTTAGGGTCAATGGTTTTCATGATTATATCGAACATTTTCTCCCCGTTAAATTCAACCTTGAATTCAAAATCATGATTGTGATACCCGAACTTCATCTTATATTTTTTACACAATTCACCTGCTTTGTTGAAAATTTCCATTGTTTTCATGAGGTCATCATAAGTACGATACTGAGCCTGATTCATGGCAGGGCTTACCACGTACTTCTGACCCAGAATGGCAGCATCATCAACCAGTTTCTTCCAGCTGTCGGTAAAATCATTTTTTGTAGCATCCCAGTGATTAGGATTTAAAGCTGTATGCCCGCTTATCATTTTCAAACCCAGATCATCAAGAATCTTTCTGAATTCCTTTGGTTCATACCCGTAAAATTTACCATTTACATAATTGGCATGTTCCACATAAACATATCCCATCTCGGCAATCTGCTTCAATGAGCCTGCCGGATCCTTTGTCATTTCAGCCCTTATCGAATAGAGCTGAAGCCCAACAATTCCCCTGGCCTTCGGCGGTACAGCTAACAGAGTCCTGGGTAATATCATTGCACCTGCTGCAGCAAGAGCTCCGGTGCGAACAAATGTTCTTCTCGTTGTCTTCATTTTATTTTTAATTTATCAGATTATAAATAACAAACCGGAATAAAGTTACTAAAGATAATCAAATACAATACGTTTAATACTGTAAATTACCGGGCAAATTATTTAACGGGTTTAATTGCATAAATCCTGACTTTACCAATTAATCCCGATTTTATCAGGGGAACTTCTGCCCATGTCACATAAATATCGTTTAACCCGTCAATATTTGTGATTCTGATATTTGTGGAGGTATTCTTTTCCCCGGTCACGGCATCACCTTTAAGCCTGTTCGACCAGGTATTTGCAACCTTAACAATCAGGGTATTATTGCCTGGTTTAAGAACACCTGTCACATCAAAACAGAAGGGTTTCGTCCATGCCGTTCCCAGGTACCGGTCATTCAACCATACATCTCCTGTTTTTGAAATGTTTTCAAAATCGAGGAAAATCCTGTAATCACCATCTCGCAGAAAGTTAATATCACACTGAAAAGTTTTCTTATATGTTGCTATACCCGAAAAATATTTTATGTCCTCTGCATCCGACTCGGTCCATGAAACGAGTTGCGGAGCAATTATCCGTTTCTGTTTTTCATCTTTCAGCGGAAAAAATATTTCCCATGCCCCTTCAATTTCCCGCTCATAAATAATGTTTTTTACCTTAAAATTCTCTCTTCCTGTCAGTTCAAAATCGCCCTCATCGAGAATAATTACACCATCATCAGAATATTTCAGAAGCGGAGGTTCACTTCCAACTCCTTTTATTTCCCTGTAAGCTGAAGTGCCGGGTTTATCTGTAAAAACCACAAAATATGATTCAAAGGGTGCAAATGTTAAAGGCAGTATAGTGTAACCTTTTTTTTGCCGGTAAATCATTACCCTGTATATATTTCCGTGGACCGGATCCCATATTTCAGGTTTCTTAGTACCCTGCCTGAAACTGCAATAACGCGAAATCCATTTATCAGTTGTGTTTCTTACAAAGTAGAAATCAATATTATTTTTCGAATAATGAATGTAATCAAGAATATTAAAATCATTCCCGGAATAGCTGAAATCGGGGCCGATGTTTAATCCATGCAAAATTTCCTCAGGAGAGCGGTCATTAATCACTCTTTCTCCGTTGCGGAATGAAAGTTTTTCTGTCGAACCTTCAGGCCATAGTTTATAAAGAAGATCCATGAATTCTTCTTCTTTCCTTTTTTCAGGTATACATGTTACACGTAAAGGCTTTGCACCTGTAATTACAGCCCCTTCACTGACAAGAGAAAATATCTTTTCAAGTACCCCTGCATTTATCTCCCCCTCGTCTTCAAGAGCGAGCAGGCTGAATTCCCTGCCTTCCGGAAGAATTAGTTTACCGTTTTTTGCTGAAAGCTTCTGAAGTATCTCGGTATTTATCACTTCATAGTCGTATCCTGGTCCTGCCGTAAAGCGGCTGTTTTTATGACCTGCATAATTAGGAATCCTGTCTCCGTAATAATAAAGCACATCTGCATTAAAAGATGATTCCTGAAGTATAAATGATATTCTGGAAAGGTAATCAATAAAAGGTTTAGCCATCGGCCACCATATTCTTTTATCATTAAAATGAGTGCCTGCGCTGTAAACTATTCCTGGATAGCCTGTACCGCGGGGATTATGAGTGAATCCGTGAATAACGACACGGTTCATACCTTCACAGAATGCACGGTCGCCCCATGGTTTCATATCTCCCGGACCCTCCTGCCAGTGACGGAATGATGTAAATGCTTCCTCCTCAACAATACCACGGTTATAAATATGGGAAGCAGCTGAAACCTCCTTAACCACCCTCATTATATCAATCCCTTCGTTGTTATAGCGATGATGGTCTATCCAGAATTCACCTCTTGGAAGATCGAGTGAACCCAGTGCTTTAAGCGGTTCTACAGGTACGTTGTGCAACGGCAGCCCCGGACCTCCTGCTTCAGAATTAATCATCAACCCGTTGCGGTTTGCTATCTCCTTTGCCTTCCTGTAGAAATTATTAATCATCATTTCCGAAAGGGTACGCCGGAAATCAGCCCTAAACTTTTCAAGAACCTTATCTTCATAAAAACCGGGTTCAAAAAGCGCAGGAAGAAATTTTTTAATATCATACCCGTTAATTTTTCTGAATTCGTCAGGCAGTGTGGGACTCCATACAAACCCTGTAGCCTCGTAACTTGCAAGGTATAGACTTTTCAGAGCCGATTTTTTAAAATCAAGAATAATAGTCTTTATCCTGCCAATAACATAATTGAAATGAAATTTTGTGGCACTGCTGTCAAAATGATCAATAATAGGTCCTGCAGAATTTTTACTCGGCAGTTTAAGCTGTTCCCCCGAATTTGAACATACAAACCTGTAAATATTCCATTCACCTGATGGCGGCTTCCAGTTAAGTTCTTCATTTGCAGGATCAAAAAAACTTGTCAGATCAATTATTTGTGAAGTATCCGGTTTCTGTCCGGTCTCTTTTACAGGAATAGCGATAACTGCAATTTCTTTTGAATAGACTGGTCTTCCCTGAGCAGTAAATGATATCAAAAGCGGCCTGTTTCCAGAAATTTTTACCGGAACAGCCGGATAAGATAATTTTACAGGAAGTTTAACATCTTCTGTTAACAGTGTTTTTGAAAAGTAAATTGATTTTGCCGAGTGTTCGGGTGTAATCCAGCTCCCTCCTGCATTCCAGCTGCTTGCCATATTAAGCCCGGCTTCCATTCCCAGCTTTTCAGCTTCATCAAGTGCTGTCTTTATTGCCAGAAGTGATTCATCACTCAGGAATGCAGGACCTGCCATGGTTAAAGGGTTACTCCCTCCAGTTCCTATCTCAAATATATCAAAGCCGCTTATGCCCTTTTCCTTCATAGCCCGTATTTCCTCCCTTATCCTTGCAGTATCCGTCCAGCCGTTTAGCCACCACCAGTAAACTTTGGGTCGGGCTTTCTGAGGAGGATTTATAAATCCCTCCTTCATATAACTATAAAATCCGTTATTGTCATAGGTGTTCTTATCACCCGAGCATCCACAAAGAATAAATGCTGTGAACAGAATTGCGGGATATTTTTTAATCATCATATTCTTTTTACAGACTTACAAATAATTTTATATTCATAACAAATTTACTGGTATTGGTTGACAAATCTTTGATATTTAAATATTAAATTCAACTCGATTTAAATTCAGCCATTAAATCAGTAAGTTATTTCTGTCACATGTCTTATTTCCTGGCTGCGGCAAAGTTATTTATATACACCTTACTTAATAACAAGTTAAATGAATCCTGTTTTCCTCATTTTTAAGAAAAGGTGTATCAACGAACGCTGGTAAAAGGATTTTCAAACTCCTGATTTTTAAATATTCTTCGACTGTTACTAATTGTAACAAACGCTTCTGAATACGCCGGATTTTTATTAATTTTGATTTAGCGATATTATTGAAAAGTAAATAGATGGTTTCGAGAAGAAGCATAATAAAATCGCTGTTTTACAGTGCTGGTACTTTTTTAACAGCAGGTTTCATTTTTAATAAAGAATTTAAATCAAGAATGAGAACCGAGGATTTTGAACCGGGTTATCTTAAACTGCACCGCAGCGGTGAACTTAAAAAGCGTGGCGATTATTTGTGGAGCCTGATGGAAAAATGTGAACTCTGTCCGAGGATGTGCGGAGTAAACAAATTAAAAGGCGAAAAAGGATTCTGCAAAGCAAATGCAAAACTCGAAATTTCGGCATATCATCCTCATTACGGTGAAGAACGTCCTCTGGTGGGAAAAGGAGGTTCAGGTACCATCTTCATGACAAACTGCAACCTGAGATGTGTATTCTGCATAAACTGGGAAATCAGCCAGGGCGGACAGGGCTTTATCAGAAGCATTACCGAATTTGCCGATATGATGCTTTCTTTACAGAAGATGGGGTGTCATAACATTAACATTGTAACGCCCACTCATTATTCGCCACACATACTTCTTGCCCTCGACAAAGCTGCAGCAAGAGGGCTGAAAGTGCCACTGGTTTACAATACCTGCGGTTGGGAACGAATTGAAATCCTTCAGATACTTGATGGCGTGGTAGATATTTATCTTCCCGATTTCAAATATTCAAATCCAGATATGGCTGCAAAATATTCTTCAGGTGCATACTCTTATCCCGATATAACAAAAAAGGCGCTTATTGAGATGCACAGACAGGTCGGGGTAGCTAAACCCGCAGAAAACGGACTTATGTACCGCGGACTTATGATACGGCATCTGGTGATGCCCAATAACGTGAGCGGATCAAAAGAAGTTATTGACTGGATTGCTTCAAACCTGCCAAAAGATACATATGTTAACCTGATGTCGCAGTACAGGCCGGTCTACAAGGCATCGCAGTACGCTGAAATTAACCGCAGGATAACAAGGGAGGAATACCTTGAGGCTGTAAGCTATGCTCAAAAAGCCGGACTGACAAACCTGGAAATACAGGGTTATTACTGGTAAATTTGCTATTATTTTATTTTATCATTGCCATAGTAGCTGGTGGGGCCATTCGTGCCGGCAGAGTGTCCCGGGACATGTCGGAAAAGAAATACTTCCAGCATTAACAAGACAAAATATGGCCTGATTAAAGATCCATTTCAAAATTTATCTTCCTTTCCTTCTCCTTCTTTTCGGGTATACCGAAATTGTAATTAATATTTATTCCGAATCTCCGGGTGTCAGAATAACGCCTCCCTGTTGTATTGATACTTCCCTGATTAAGGCTGAATTCATTTTTCATTGTCCGGAGCGCATCCCTTAAACTCAGGGTTACGGAAAGTTTGTTGTTAAAAAATGTCTGTTTCAACCCTAAATTAAGCTGGCCGAAGGTATTCATCTCATAAAGGTTCATCTGGCCCTTCGTCATTAAAAATCCGTTTAATGTAAAGCGCGTTTGCTCCGTAATTTTCAGAGAATGAAATGTAAAAAACCGCCAGTTGCCACGGTCGAATCTTAATTCCGCACCTTCATAGTACCCTTCATACCGGTTCCGGTTGTATTGTGCCCCTACGTAGAAAAAATATCTTCTTGTCGGTGGAATGCCTCCTGTTATCCTGAAATAAGTTTCCTTGTTTTTACCGAGGTTGTCGAATGTCCTTACTGCTATATTTTCATTCCTGCTGTCGCGGTAAATAACACTTGAAAAAATATTCCGGGTATAATTGGAGCCAAATGCAAATATTGGCATGTCGTCGATGCTTACATTTACTTCCATATTTTCGGTGAACTGAGGTTTCAGTGCAGGATTTCCGGTTTCATAAAAAAACTGATCGACATATCTTACAGAAGGATTGAGACTCTCATAACCCGGGCGTGCTATGGTTTTACGATAGATAGCATAGGCCCTTATCTCATAACCTGCCATATTGAAAAGCTCTCTGCTCAGGTAAGCATATGGGAACCAGTCGTATCTGAGCACCAGAAAGCTTGTATCAGAGGGGATTTCCTGAAATCCTTTCATATAAGTATGTTCCAAACGAAGTCCCGCCTTGAAAAGCAGACGCCAGATCAGTTCCCTTGATGCCTGTAAATATCCAGAATTTATATATTCACGGTAACTGTACCGGCCCGTTCGCGAATCATCCGGTTTACGGACACCCCCCGAAGTGATAAAATAATCCGTAATACTGGAATAATTCTGCCATGTTCCATTGTAACCTGTCTCTAACTTTATTTGAAAAGGAAGAAGATATGCAAAATCTGACTGCAATTGCGCAAAAAATCTTTCCTGCAGGCTTTTCATGTCACCTGAGAATGAAGGCAATGAAGGTAAAAGATATTCTGTCAAATAATCCTGTGCCCCCCTGTTGTTGTTATACGCAAATGAAATCCTTGTGTCCAGCTCTGAACCTGCAGTGTCAATCCGGTACAATGCCCCGAACTCTTGCCTTAAACTGATAAATGAAGAGTTGCTCTTCATATTGTTAACTGATTCCGAAAGTTGCAGATTTTCTGTAGTCTTAATAATATTACTGTTGAATGCCGAAGATTTTGGGAGGCTCCCGTTAAAACGGCCGTCGTAACTAAATGTAAATTTGCTGCCTGCATCATAACTAATTCCATATCCTATAAACCCCTGTTGTGCTCTACGCCTTGTTTCCGCCGACTGATAAAGTATTGTATCAGGTTTTAGCTGCCTTTCGGAGTCAAGTTCTTCAAGCATATCATTATTGCTTATTTCAAAATTAATGTATCCTGTACTCTTTATGCCGCTGTTGTTCAGGCTGACTCCTGCAAAACGGTTACCGTATTTTCCCTGATTCACTCCTGTTCTTACGCTTCCAAAACGGCCTATTTTGACCCCGCGTTTCAGAATAATATTCACTATTCCTCCCGAGCTTGACGCTGAAAATTTTGCCGAAGGGGTTCTCAAAACCTCAACGCGTTGAACGCTTCCGGGCGGCAGGCTCCGTAAAACGGTCATTATATCCTGACTGCTCATCTTCTGTTCCCTGCCGTTTATGAGAATCATCGCAGGGGTGGTACTGTTAAGGAATATTCCCCCATCCTGGTCAACAATCAAACCCGGGGTGCTTTCTAAAATCTCAAGAGTGTTTGTACTTATTGAAGCAACCGACTCGATGTCGATTATCATCTTGTCTTCCTCCTGCTTAATAAGAGGACGGCGGGCCGAAACGACAATCTCCTTCATCATTACATTGTCTTCCGACATTTTGAAACTGAACTCCCTATTCCCGGTGGTTACATTAATGATCTCTTCAAGAGGCTGATAACCAATGAAAGTGATTCTTACCGAATATCTTCTGGCTGTCACACGATCGAATCTCGCAACGCCATCAAGGTCGGTAACACGGATTAAACGAACCGAATCCGGACCTGAAAGCTGAATTACAGCACCGGGCAAAGATGCACCTTGATGGTCCTTTACAAAAATAGTAACAGACTGTCCATGAATTGATTCTGTTAAAGCAAAGGTTAACCAGATAAAAAGGAAAATCAAACTTTTTAAATTCATAATAAAAAGTCAGCAAGTATAAACAATAAACTTATAAATCTTCCTGGTATTACGGCAGAATCTATTTTTTTTCACTTACTATATCCCCTTCAGGATGTGCAAGAATTTCATTATCTTTCATCTCTGCCGGAAGGCTGTTTAAAGAAAAGTATATTCCTGCAAGCTGTTTCCCGTTTCCGGTATTGCGAATTATATTGTTCTCAATTACAACCCCCTCGGCCCTGCTGTTTAATGATATTCCATACCCTTTTCCTTTTGTACCGTTATTTTCGATTATATTTTTCCTGAAAATACTTCGGTGAGGAGCATTGAGGTCTGATTCTTCCCTGAGGCAAATACCGTCTAATCCATTCTCAAAAATGAGATTCTCAGCAAAAAGCATGTCGGTGTCTTTATGTCCGGTGGAAATACCATTTCTTCCGTTTCTGTAAAAACTGTTATTCCTCACAATTCCGTTCCTGACCCTCCAGCAGACAAAAAGCCCATAGTTTCCGTTATCATGACTGACATTATTTTCTATAACTGTAAACGGAGATCCCGTGCCGGGATGCAACCCTATACCTGTGCAACCATATACCTCACAGTTCCTTACCGTCACATTTTCTGTAATCTGCCAGCTGATACCGTCGCTATTGAAATTCTTTACAATAACATTTTCAACAACGGCATTTTTTACTTTGTGAAGATATATTCCTCCTGCCCTGCATCCGTCTATCATGTCATTTGAATCACCGCTTCCGTCAACAAGAAGATTAGCAATTAATATATTCTCAGCCTCAACCGCTGAAATAACAGAGCATGCATTTGATACTGTGCCTCCTTTATCCGACCGGTAATCTCGCTCAAGGTAAGTATCAATATACAGGGTATTTCCTTTTATTGATAATATTTTTGCCGTAGTAAGGTCCCATGCGTAACGCTGTTCGTCATCAAAAACAGCTATACCCATTCCCGGCTTAAAGCCTGAAGCATCCTTAACACAGATCTGCAATTCACCGTAGTCGGCGTCAAGAGCCATAGGCGAACTGAAACCTTTACATTTTTTAAGTACTGTTTTATTGCCCGATCCGACCAGTTTAATATTACTGTAAAGTCTTACAGGAGCAATTATATCAAATTCTCCGGGTGAAAGAACTACGGTTCCTCCGCTGCCTTCCCTGTGCAAAGCGTCAATTGCAGTCTGAACAGCCTCTGAAGTAAAACCTGTAATATCTGCCTCCCTCCCACCAACGGTAATTGTCCTTTCAGGTAATTGAGGCCTGACTATTGATACATATCCTGAATCCTTTTCAGTCAGCGATAAAGGTTTCACATCAGCATATTTTTCACTCAACCTGTGAGCCGTCTGGTTGTGATTGGAACAACCTGCATGGGCAATTATAACTGTAAGAAATAAAACAAAATACCTCATTGTCGTTAATTTAATTAACTAATAAATTATCAATCATTACAACATTTCCGGAAGATATTACGGAAGCTGAAATTTTCAGCAATGAAGATACGGATGAAATTCCAGATAAAATAACTCTCATAAGTAAAGGATATTACAATTATTCAACTTTAATGATTATTTCCTGTCATCCGGCTGGTTTCATCCATGAAAGCTGTTTTTCAATATTAGTGTGAAGCTTATAGGTCTTAATATGGTTACTGATGCTTTCGCCGATTATCTCTATTTTACCCATATCCGCAACACCAAAGCCGGCCTGCGCACAGTAATTTAGATATGCCACATTGTTAAAATCAACACCCATCAATTCCACGGCAACCCTATCGGCCGCCAGCCAATCGGTACTGACTACACATACACGATGATCTACTGGCATCCCTCCTGTTGGTCCATTTCCTTCCATCCCTTCAAAACCGTCAATAATTGCAAGATGTGGATGAAGACGCGAGGCAAGATCATAAAGATTATAATGAATACCTCTGTAACCTCCCCCGTGTACAATTGATTTGTCTGACCTTATTCCTTCCTTTCTGTTTTTACCGAAAGCAAATCCCGGATCTTTTATTGGCGCCCCTACAACTATGTTTTTAAGAGAAAGAGTAACAACCACACGGTCGTGTGTCTTCATCCGTGCAACCGATACGATATAAGAGTCAGGATCAAGCAAGACCTTTGAAATCCTCACAGGATGAGGTTTAAAATCTCGTTCGTCAAAAACATAAAGGATTTCGTATCCCGATGTATCAAGATCCATAAACCTGACAGGATATTTGTCAGCCAGCCTCAAGTAATTAAAATTGCTGAAACCATTCATCGCAGGTCCATCAGCAGCAGACTCAGCAATAATGACGTTGTTAAGTTTCTTAATAGATTTCAGAAATTCCAGTATGCCTTCAAGTGTTTCTGCATGTGTTGCGCTCAGCTGTATGGTGGTTGAAACATTATTCGGTTTAAGAATAACCCGACGATTGCCTATTGCCTGCTTTATCTGTTTTGCAAATGGCTGCAGGGCCCGGAAAGTTATATCTACCCTGTTATCACCTGCAGTGAGTGCAACCCGCGAAAACAATTTCTCCTGAAAACCGGGAACATTAAAAGAATACAACTGATTATAAAAAGCAGTACCTGCTGCTGCTAAAACCGTCGACCTGATAAAATTCCGCCGCGTAATGGATTTCATCTCACTCTGGTAATATTATCACAATAAAATTAATAAAAATCAGATTCCCTGATTCTGGCATGATTAATATTTTTAATATCTTCAATCTTCGTAATCAAAATCATATAAACCGGAAATAATTTTGTAAATATGAAAACCAAAGTTCTATTTTTCAGAGAGAGTTTAAGAGTAATTATTTCCCTTTTATTTATGCTAACAATAGCATATCCGATAAAAGGGCAACTGAAAATCTATGTCAACACTGATCTTGAGGGAATAAGTGGCGTTTTTAAATTCGAACAGACCCGTGAAAAAGATACTCCTCTTAATATTCAGGCCTGTGAATATTTTATGGGTGACGTCGCGGCAGTGGTTCGTGGTCTTATCGATGGTGGTGCAACAGAGGTAGTGGTGCTCGACGGGCACGGTACCCAGGCAGTAATACCTCATCTTATGGTACCGGGTGCAAAATATGTCACAGGCAAACCAAGACCCGGAGCAGGGAATCTGTCTCTTCTCGACAGTTCATTTGCAGCAATGGTTATGGTTGGCTTCCATGCCATGATGGGAACTCCCGACGGAGTGCTGAACCACACACAGAGTTCAAAAACCGAACACCGTTATTGGTATAACGGAATCGAGTCGGGCGAACTGGCTCAATATGCCCTGATAGCAGGATATTACGGTGTCCCCCTTATTATGGTAACAGGCGATGAAGCCACATGCAGAGAGGCAAGGAAGTTTTTCGGAAATAATATTGTCACTGTGGCAACCAAGAAAGGCCTCTCAAGAGAGTCTGCACTACTCTATCCTTTTGAAGAAACAAGAAAAGCTCTTTACGAAGGAGCCCGAAAAGCGATGAGCGTAATTCCGCTTTGTAAACCTTATAAGATTAAAGAACCCATTCAGGTTAAAATGCAGTTTCTTGATCTGGATCCGAAGTTGCCGGAACCTGTTCTTGTAACATGGGAGGGCATAGCAAAAGATGCAAAACATATTCTTGATTTCCAAATATTATCGGAATACCGAAGTTCAAAACCAAAATAATGAATATGAAAAAGCGAGATTTTATTAAAACCCTTTTTCTGGGAATTGCTGCTTTTTTGTTTCCTGAAAAAGCAAAGTCACTTGAATATTACCCACGTCCGTCTGACAAAAAATGGGCTATACTTTACGGTACATGGTGCGGGTCAGCACGAGATGCCGGCGTATGGATATCCGAAGGAATGGACGGAATTGCAAATGTCTTTGACGTGCGTGAAAATCCTGACCTTTCGAAATATGACTATGTAGTGGTAGGGGGAGCAATACGGTCAGGAAAAGTATCTCCGCTTCTGCAGGAATATCTCGAAAAAAACAGGGATATTCTGAAGACCAGAATACGTGGATATTTTGCTGTGTGCGGTAATATGATGCGCCCCGTGGGTCCAGAACAAACTGCGGCCTTTATTGATAATCATCTGGCAAAAATATGCGGAGTTACCGGAGTACCTTCAAAGGTTTTTCTTGGCCGGATTACATTCGGATTAATGGAACCCGAGGTCAGAAAACAGATGGAAAAAATGCCCGGTATCAGGGAATATGATAACCTTAAAAGGGATGAATGCATGGCATTCGGAAAAGAGGTGCTGAAAGCAGCTTCATCCACATCTTAAGCATCAAATACCGGTCTTTTGAATGCTCCGGCCAAAGAAAAGCTTATTGTGTCGATGTGTATTCCCTTCACCGATAACTCAATCGGATATAAATATAACTGATTGTTTTTACAACCTGTAATATTTCCCTGGTTCCGGAGAAATATTTATATTTTCATAACTTTAGTATAAATATTCTTTTGCCATGTACCGCAAACTTTTCCGCTTCGCAGCCATGACAGTAACTATCCTGTCAGCCAATCTTCTTACTTCAACACTGAACAATTACTTTATTACTTTCAAACACCACGTACGACCGGTTACATTCACCATTATAGGCATGATTGTTACCGTACTGATTTTTTATCCCCTTTTTGTAAAACTGGAGGAATGGGTAGAACAAATCTCAGTTGATATTCTAAAACGTGGACGCACAACATTCGGGAAATATGCCGGCCTTATCTCTGCTTTCATTGTTTGCCTTCTTGTGCTTACATGGTTCTATGCAAAAATGTGGTACCGGATTGACCTGCTGAAAATACTTATAAGGGGCGACATTGTGAGGTATATATAAAGGAGCAGGGAACAGTAAGGAGGGGTGATGTGTGAGGGAAGGTTCCCTTTTTTGCTAACACCTTCATTTGAGCTCCGGCGTTCAGGAAAGCTTCAGAAAGTAATAATGAAATGAGAAATAAGCAAAGAAAATATTTTATCTTCTTTCAGCAGGTAAGATGAAGAATAAAGTTTGTATCAGGATCTCCGATATGCTTAATTGCTTCTGGTGTGCTCATAACATGAAGTTCAACACCCTTCTTCAGTGCCTTTTTATATACTTTTTTCATTACAGGAAGGCATGAACTGTGGCCGGCTCCAATAATAAGATGCCTGCACTTCCATGGAATGTATTCATCGGCTGAAAGCGGTGTGTGCCCGAATTTGTGGCGGTATTTCTTTGACTCTGACTTTTTTCTGATTTTTACCACACCATTATCTATGATAACATCCTTTTCATAAACCACCCCGTCAATAGTTATTGTTCCAAACGAAAAGTCATCAACTTTCATAATATCTACCTCCGGCAACCAGTTTTAATATTTAAAATTACTAAAAGCACAGAAACTGATTTGCCAAACATGGGGTCCTTTTTCCCCGATCCTGCAACCACAAATAATAGAGCCAATAAAATATCCTGTGTAACCAGATCATTCACAAACTAATGAATACCGTGTAATCCCCCTGCAAAATCAGGGCTTGCTTTAACAGTTGAAAACAGGGTATGGGGCAACAGGGAAATTACCCCTGCAACGGATAAGGAATAAAAACTATTTATCCAGGATTTCCGGGAATATTTGTAAATTGTATGGCTTAAATCCTATTATTTATGAAAACCCATTCAGGATCATTATCACGCCGGAAGTTCATTTCAGTAACAACTGCAGTAATTGCTGCACCTTATATTATTGGTTGTACCTCAAAACAAAAAAGGAGTGACAGCAAACTCCGTCACGCCTGTATAGGTGTTGGCGGTATGGGCTGGCAGGATCTGCAGCGGTTCATGGAAGACCCTAATGTGAAAATAACAGCAATCTGTGACGTTGACGCCGGTTTCCTTAAAAAAGCGTCTGAAGCTTTGCCCGAAGCACATGTGTATACCGACTGGCGTGAGCTTCTGAAAAAGGAAGGTGACAGCATCGATTCAGTAAATGTTACTGTTCCTGACCATAATCACTTCCCTATCGCTTACAGCTTCATCAGAAAAGGCAAACATGTGTATTGCCAGAAGCCAATGTGTCACGATGTGGCCGAAGTAAGGAAACTTACTGAAGCAGCAGTAAAAGAAGGTGTTGTAACCCAGCTGGGTACACAATATGCTTCACTTAAAGGTGACAGGACAGCAGTTCAGCTTCTTAAGAACAAAGTAATTGGCAGAATAAAACATGCTTACCTTTGCTCTAACCGCCCTGGTGCTGTTGAAAACTACCGCCTTGCTGGTCCGCGTCCGGAAAAAGGAGAAAACCCTCCGCCTCATCTTAACTGGGATTTGTGGATCGGTACCGCACCTTCACGACCTTATGTACCCGAAATTTATCACCCTGTAAAATGGAGGGCATGGCAGGACTTCGGTACAGGTTGGTCGGGTGATATTGGTTGTCATATTTTTGATGCAGTCTGGAAAGGAATATCCCTTAAACCACCCCTCACTGTTATAGCTGAAGTACAGAAATCGTGGAAGGATTCACCTGCAAGAAGAGCTGACAACTGGCCGCAGGGTGATCACATTACATGGAAATTCCCGGGCAATGAATATACAGAATCAGATACACTAACTGTTGAATGGTTCGATGGGGATTTTTACCCGCCGGAGGAAATAAGAGCATTATACCCCGGAGATTATCCTGCCGAATCCGCAATGCTTATAGGTACGGAAGGCGCATTACTCATTCCACACGGAAGAATGCCGGTCCTTCTTCCGGAAGAAAAATTCAGAGATTACAAAATGCCCGTTTTTGAATCAGGTAACCACTACAACAGTTTTGTAATTGCATGTCTGGGAGGACCTCCTACCGAATCACATTTTGCCCAAACTGGTCCGATGACTGAAGCTGTCCTGCTTGGTACAGTGGCAATACGTGTACCGGATACACTCCTTGAATGGGACTCCAATAGAATGACTTTTACTAATAACCCCGAAGCAAACAGGTTTCTGAGCCGCCGCTACAGAAAAGGATGGAATACAGGAGGTTTCTAATGTTATCCTCCTTCCCGGCAAATAAGACCCTAACTGCAGTTTTGCTGGTAAGAACAGAAAAAACAGCTTGAGGAGTTCTGAAAGTGATAAATACGGGCGTTTTAGCAAGGACTGTAAGGGTGAGTGCAAAGACAATTTCAAATCATTACCCAATCAGGCTGGAATAGCCGAAATATGGGCATCCCTCCCGACAGTGAAAAAATAAGGTTTTAAATTCTATCGGATGAATTATTTGAAGTTCACAACTTCTTCCATCTTTTTTCTGACCGAAGCTGCAGATACCGCATCCACGTTTTTATCAATATGACCTATTCTTAATACCATAATCGCTCTATATCCTTCAGGAATCCCCAGTTTATCTTTCTGGGAATTAATTTTACTTACAGGTCCTGCGTAAATATGTGCCCCGAGTCCCAGACTCTGTGCTGCAACATACATGTTTTCAGTTGCAAGTCCGCAATCAAAATCGGTCCATGTATTATTTTCCCTGCCGGAAATAATAATAAGAATATTTCCGTCGGTAATATTGGGCATCAGCTCATTTAAAAGGGTCTTGTCCTTAACCACTGTAAACCACCAGGGTTGAAGGTTCCTTGCACTCGGAGCTTTTAAACCGCATTTTAGTATCATCTCCAGATCGCTGTCTGAAATATCTCCAGGAGCAAACATACGTACTGAATAGCCTGATAATATCACATCAGTTGTACTTTTTGTAACCTGCTGGCCAGATAATTTTCCGGATACAATTCCTGCCAGCAATAAAATAATTAAAATCTTATATTTCCCCATAGTACAAAGTTTGATAACACATTAAAGCTTTATTAACACAAATTTATAATTATATATTAATATTTCAATTAATAACAATGTATTCACTTAATCTATTACCAGTAAATAAAATTCATTTATCTTATGTTTCAGAAAAATATTAATATCGATTAAATCTTTATTGTCATTAAACATTTATTAATAATATTGCATTGCTAAAAAATTTAAATTATGCCAAAAAGAACTGATATTGAGAAAATTTTGATCATTGGATCGGGTCCGATAATCATAGGACAGGCATGTGAGTTTGATTATTCTGGAACTCAGGCATGTAAAGCATTGAGGTCACTCGGTTATAAAATAGTACTGGTTAATTCCAATCCCGCCACGATTATGACCGATCCCGAAATGGCGGATATTACTTATATTGAGCCTCTTAATGAATACGCCCTTACCGAAATAATAAAAAAAGAAAGGCCTGATGCACTTCTGCCAAATCTTGGTGGACAGACAGGGTTAAATCTCTCTTCACAACTTGCAAAAAGCGGAGTGCTTGAAAAATATAATGTAAAGGTTATCGGGGTAAACATTGAAGCGATAGAGAGGGGTGAAGACCGTACTGCATTTAAGGAAACAATGAAAAAGTTGGGGATTGAAGTTCCCAGAAGCAAAGCCGTTAATTCAGTTAAAGCAGCTGAAGATGTGGCCGCAGAACTGGGTTATCCGGTTGTCATAAGACCTGCATATACACTCGGAGGAACAGGAGGAGGTCTGGTTTATAACGTCGAAGAACTCAGAAACGTAGCAGGAAGAGGCCTTGCTGCCAGTATGGTTCATCAGGTGCTGATAGAAGAATCTGTTCTTGGGTGGGAAGAGCTTGAGCTCGAGGTGGTAAGAGATTCAAAGAATCAGATGATTACAGTATGCTTTATCGAAAATGTAGATGCAATGGGAGTTCATACAGGAGATTCCTTCTGTACTGCCCCCATGCTAACTATATCCCCTGAACTTCAAAAGAAACTACAGGAATATTCCTATAAAATTGTAGAAGCTATAGAAGTAATCGGAGGAACCAATATACAGTTTGCACACGATCCGGAGACCGGCAGGGTAGTTGTAATAGAAATTAATCCGCGTACTTCACGCTCATCTGCACTTGCCTCAAAGGCAACAGGCTTCCCTATTGCCTACATCTCTTCATTACTGGCCTGTGGTATTACACTCGACGAACTTCCTTACTGGCGCGAAGGAACACTTGACAAATACACCCCTTCAGGCGATTATGTCGTGGTGAAATTTGCCAGATGGGCATTCGAAAAATTTGAAGGACTTGAAGATAAACTAGGCACTCAGATGCAGGCTGTCGGAGAGGTAATGAGCATAGGAAAAACTTATAAAGAGGCCCTTCAGAAAGCCATAAGATCACTGGAAATTGGAAGGTACGGACTGGGCTTTGCCAGAGATTTCAACTCAAAATCTCTTGATGAACTGATGGCTTTGCTTAAACATCCTTCAAGCGAAAGACAGTTTATCATGTATGAAGCTCTCAGAAAAGGAGCAGATATTGAAGAGTTATATAAAAGAACATATATTAAACCCTGGTTTATACAACAGATGAAGGAGCTTGTTGAGGAAGAGGAGAAAATTTTGTCATACAGAGGTAAAACGCTTCCAGATGAGTTACTTGTTCAGGCTAAAAAAGATGGCTTTTCGGATAAATATCTCTCCTTTCTGCTGAATATTCCGGAAAAAGAGATCAGAGAAAGACGAATTTCCCTTGGAGTGACACAGTCGTGGGAAGCAATCCCGGTAAGCGGAGTTGAAAACGCCGCATATTACTTTTCTACATACAATGCTCCTGACACTGTAAAAGTTAGTAACAGAAAAAAGATTATGGTTCTCGGCGGGGGCCCAAACAGAATAGGTCAGGGTATAGAATTTGACTACTGCTGCGTTCATGCAGCCTTTGCAATCCGCCAGGCTGGATACGAATCAATAATGGTGAACTGCAACCCTGAAACCGTTTCCACAGACTACGACACCTCCGACAAACTTTATTTTGAACCACTTACTCTCGAAGATGTTCTTGGCATCTATTACAAAGAAAAACCTGAAGGCGTTATTGTACAATTCGGCGGACAAACACCCCTTAATCTTGCTAATGACCTGGCTGAAGCCGGTGTTAGAATTCTGGGAACCTCTCCCGACACTATTGATTTAGCCGAAGACAGGGATCGTTTTCGCAAAGTCATTGCAAAACTCGGTATACCTCAGCCTGAATCAGGAATGGCAAGCAACCTCGAAGAAGCTATTGCAGTTGCTGAAAAAATAGGTTACCCTGTAATGATAAGACCTTCTTATGTTCTGGGAGGACGCGCGATGAAGATAATCCTCGACAGGGAAATGCTTGAACAATATGTTAATGAAGCTGTCGGTGTCACACCCGATCGGCCTCTTCTTATTGACCTTTTTCTTGAAGATGCTATTGAATGCGAAGCTGATGCCCTGACCGATGGAACAGACACCTTTGTTCCAACTATTATGCAACATATAGAATATGCCGGGATTCATTCGGGTGACTCCGCCTGTGTAATACCACCCGTAATAATTCCGAAAGAGCATAAACAAACTATCTACGAATATACCAGGAAAATAGCAAAAGAACTGAAAGTTATTGGTCTGCTCAACATTCAATATGCAATTTATAATGATGTTGTTTATATTCTTGAAGCAAATCCGCGAGCCTCACGTACAGTTCCCCTTGTTTCAAAAATATGCAATATAAAAATGGCATGGATTGCCACACAGATAATGCTCGGTAAAAAACTTTCTGAATTCAACCTGAAAAATCAGAAAATAAAACATTATGGAGTAAAGGAGGCTGTTTTCCCATTCAATATGTTCCCGACAATTGATCCGCTTCTCGGTCCGGAAATGAAATCAACCGGTGAAGTGCTCGGACTGGCAGATACTTATGGAATGGCATTTTTCAAATCACAGGAAGCAACGCAATCTCCTCTCCCAATAAAAGGAACAGTACTTATAACAATTGCTGACCGGGATAAGGAAAAAATACTTCCTGCAGCAAAAAATTTCAGAGACCTGGGCTTTACCATACTCGCCACAAAAGGTACAAAAACCTTCCTGGAAAATCATGGCATCCCGGCTAAACTTATCCTTAAAGTACATGAAGGAAGACCTAATATCGTCGACGCCATCAAAAACGGTGAAATAGACCTGTTAGTGAATACACCAGCCGGACGCCTTAGTGAATATGACGATTCGTATATAAGGAAAAACGCAATCAGATACAAAATCCCGTATATTACAACAACATCAGCCGCTCTATCAGCCACAAACGGAATACGTGAACGGCAGAATGGCCAGTATAAAGTCAAATCTCTGCAGGAATACCATTCTGAAATAGAATAACCCTGTATTAACCTGTACAATTATCACGGTTGTTTTGCCTGAATCTTTATTTCAGGCAAAATATTTTTATCTTTTCAGACAAATATTCAAAGCCATGAAGAAAATTCTATTCCTGCTAATCCTGTCTCTTTTATGCAACCATATCTTTTCAGCAGGCTTCAGGGCTGGAGCTGCCAGGAAAATAATTACACCTGAAACTCCAGTATGGCTTTCAGGTTATGCAAGCCGGAATGCCCCTGCAACAGAAATCCTGAACGACCTGTGGACAAAAGCACTTGTCATTTCCGAAGACGACAAAATCAGTGTTATTATTGTCACAATGGACGTAATAGGCCTTTCTCACGAACTTGCGGAAGAGATCGCCCACCGGATTACTGACAGATTCTGTATAGAGCGTTCACAACTTCTGATAAACACTTCTCATACTCATTCAGGACCCGTAATATGGCCTTCCCTCAGCATAATGTTTGACCTTAACAAAGAAGATATACAGTCGCTCCTGAAATTTCACCGTATGCTGTCAGACGCAGTGTTGGAAACAATTGACATGGCATATAGTAATATGAAGCCTGTAAACATTTTTATTACTCACAGCAAGGCTGATTTTGCCATTAATCGCCGGCAACAAACCGAAAAAGGTGTAATTATTGGCGTTAATAAAGAAGGGCCTGTTGACCACGATGTTCCCGTATTGAAGATAACATCCCCCGACAATGAGTTGATAGCTCTAGTTTTCGGATATGCATGTCACAATACGACACTCGATATTAACCAGATTAACGGTGATTACGCCGGATTTGCCCAGATAGAAATTGAAAAATCAAATCCTGGAACAATTGCTATGTTCCTTGCAGGCTGTGGCGCCGACCAGAATCCACACCCGAGAAGATCACTCGATGCAGCAATACAACATGGGCGCACACTTGCAGAGGCTGTGCAGAAAGCTCTGCGGGGAGAATTCAACCTGTAAGACCACCGGTAAAAACGTTCTTTACTACCTGCAACCTTGAATTTTCTCCCTTTGAAATTGAACAGTTCAGGGAAGAGATGATAGGCAATGACCGGTTCAGATTCAAAAGGGCAAAGATGATTCTCGAAATACTCGATAAAGGCTTTGATTTCAAAAGTATTTCTTATCCTGTCCAGGCTATACGTTTCGGGAAAGATTTTACAATTGTTGCCCTTGCGGGAGAAGTGGTTGTTGATTACTCATTGAAAATAAAGGAAATTTATTCCGGTGAAGACATGTTTGTTGCAGGTTACTGTACGGAAGTCCCATGCTATATACCCTCGGCAAGAATTCTTAAAGAAGGAGGATATGAAGCGGTTACCAGCATGATATATTACGGAATGCCCGGTCCTTTTTCGGAAAATGTAGAAAAAACTATACTTAAAACTGTAACCTTTTCTCTAAGAAAAATCGGATTAAAACCATCCCGGAAATCAATCCATAAAATAGCAAAACAATAGTTCTCTGCTTTATGGCTTCGCCCGATTATTTGTTAAATTTTGTGAAAATCTGAATTATGTATTATTATTTTTTTACTTTTAGCATAAATATTCTACTAACCTGAAAATGATATTTTTATGAAAAAAACAAAAGACAATGGACTTAACCGCCGTGAATTTCTAGGTTTGTCTGCCCTGGGACTAACTGGCCTGACAATTTTGCCAAGCTATGTTATAGACGGAATGCGGATTCCCCCCAGCGACAGGATATTAATGGGGACAATCGGACTTGGCCGTCAGTCACTTTCCGATTTCAGAGGTTTTGCAGGCTATCCGGGTCTTCAGATCGTAGCATGTTGTGATGTTGACACAAATAAGCAGCTGCGATATAAAAGAACCATTGAAGAATGGCAGAAATCTAAAGGGCTTGCCCCAAGGTGTGATGTGTACGAACAATATGAAAGGCTCCTCGAAAGAAAAGACATTGATGTTGTTGAAATTGTAACTCCCGACCACTGGCATGCACTTATGACAATCCATGCCTGTCAGGCAGGAAAGGATGTTTATGTCCAGAAACCTCTATCCTACACTATCAAAGAGGCACTTGTGATGACCAGGGTGGCTAATGACACAGGCCGGATTGTTCAGGTGGGTAGCCAGCAACGTTCCAGCCCTGAATTCCGGAAAGCCATTGAACTGGTAAGGGCTGGTGCAATAGGTCACATAGAAAAAATATATGCAAAGGTTGGAGATCCTCCTAAACCTTTTGATCTTCCCGAACAGCCAATTCCCGGAACTATTAACTGGAATCTGTGGCTTGGACCTTTAAATGATGAAAAGATTGTATACCATCCCGATCTGGCCCCGCCCATCTCACTTGACCCCCCTGTAAATGAATCCATATGGGGTGCATGGCGCTGGTACCGGGAAACAGGCAACGGATATACTGCCGACTGGGGTGCACATATGTTCGATATAGCACAAGCTGCAATCGGTATGGATGGTTCAGGCCCTTATGAAGTAATACCTAAAGGTTACAATGGACAACCTTACCTTACTTTCAAATACCTTACAGGTGTTGTCATGACTGAACAACCGTACCTCGAAGATAATCCAACCGCACAGGGAATAAAATTTATTGGTACCAAAGGCTGGATAGAAGTAGCCCGTGGTTACATTGCCTGTTCGGATTCTTCTCTTATTCCTCCGGAAATTGCAGGCAGACGTCCTCAGCCGAGATCCGCACAACCTTCAGGACAACAGGGACAAAGGCAAACTGCACAGGGTCAGCAGGGACGTCCGACTCAACAACAAGCCCAGACTCAGCAACAGCAAAGACCCGCTCCTACCCAGGAAGGCCTCAGGTTCGAAATAAGCTCACCACATATGACAAACTTCCTCGATTGTGTTAAATCACGGAAAAAACCCATCGCTTCAATAGAAGTCGGATGCAGTACAGCAATAACATGCTGCCTCGGTAATATTGCAACCGAACTGGGAAGACCAGTAAAATGGGATCCTGCAACACTGACCTTTGTCAACGACCCTGAAGCAGAAAACCACAGACTGATGCATTATCAGTACAGACGCCCGTATAAACTCATCTGAAATACTCCGGAGAATTAAGAATAATCCCGGAAGTAAAAGAAAATTAGTAATAACCTGCAGAAGACTTATTTTCTGCAGGTTATTTATTTTTCCCTGAATTAATGCAGGTAACAATAATGTGACCCGTCTACCTGCTTTAATTTTATCATTGACTCTTGATTCAGTTTGATTATTGTTATAATTTTATATTTATTTCCTGCAAATTTATTTTACAGGAAAAAAGGGATTTTTATATGAGAAAAACCATATGCATATCAATTATTTGTCTTTTGTCCATTATCAGTAATAATTCCTTCGCACAGGAAAATAAAGAAGCTGAAGACCTGATAAATCTTTTAAAAACAGGCAGACAAAAAAACATTCTCGCCAGGGCAAAACGTATTGATTCGGTCAATTACAAAGACGAAACAGGCAGGACTTTACTAATGTACGCTTCGGGTTTAGGAAATCCTGAACTCTGTAAAATCCTGATTGATAAAGGTGCAGATGTAAATCTGAAAACCAGCGACGGTGTAACTGCACTGATGTTTGCAGCTTCATACGGCCAGGCCGAGACAGCAAAGTTACTTATCGAAAACGGAGCAAAACTGGACATCAGATCCGAAAATGGCTTTACTGCCCTTGCAATTGCATCCAAAAACGGGCATACTGAAGTGGTAAAAACACTACTTGACCATGGAGATTTCCCTAATACAACAATTACAGAAGGATATACACCCTTAATGATTGCCGCAGAAAACGGATTTCAGGATATTGCACAACTGCTTCTTAAAAACGGAGCTGACCCTGATTTGAAGACCACCGATGGATATACAGCATTAATTCTGGCCTCCCAGAACGGGAATATCGGGGTTTTAAAAACTCTTATTGATTATAAAGCTAACCTGGATTTACAGACTGTTGACGGTATCTCTGCCCTTATTATGGCAACGCGGTATGGATATTATGATATTGCAAAATTACTGGTGAGTGCGGGAGCAAATCTGAATCTTCAGTGCTCCGACGGAGAAACAGCATTATTTACGGCTGCAATGAACGGATACACTGAAATTGTTAAGTTGTTGCTTGAGAAAGGTGCAGATGTCTGTTTGTCCTGCAATGACGGTGCTACTCCTCTATTTATTGCATCTCTCAAAGGTTACACTGAAATAGCGGCACTGTTAATTGAGAAGGTAAAATCAACGGGAGCTTCATGTAAAGATGAAATTAAGACATTAATGATGTCAGCCAATGATGAAATGGCCGAGAAAGTAAAATCAATACTGGATAAAAGATCAAAAAGTAAATCAGAATTCGCTAAGGGAATAGGTGCAAAGGTTTATACAACAGCAAACGGTCATATAGAAGTGGTCGAATTTATGCTTGATAGAGAGCCTGATCCTGAAATAGAGAAAAGTGGCACACGAAGAACTTCGCTTATGAGAGCAACCCGCAGCGGTAATGTTGAACTGGTTAAAATGATTGTTAAAGATAATCTTATTAAAAATTATCCTCCTGATGAAAAGTTTTCTGCACTGATGGTTGCCTGTATGAACGGGCATGCTGACATAATAAAAATGCTACTTGACCAGGGTGCAGATGTAAATTACCAGATATCAGACGGAACAACAGCGCTTATTTATGCAGTACAAAACGGAAATGCAAACATAATCAACATGCTACTCGAAAAGGGAGCAGATATAAATCATGTATGCAGGGACGGATCAACTGCACTTATATATGCTTCCCTGAAAGGTAATACTGAAGTCGTAAAATTACTCCTGGAAAAAGGGGCCCGTCATGATTCGAAACGCAATGACGGTATAACAGCCTTGAGTATAGCAGCCAGAGATGGTTTCAGGGATATAGTATCAATGTTACTGAGTAATGGCGCCGACCCTGCAATTAGAGATAAGAACGGTTATACACCGTTTATGCTTGCTGTCAAAAACGGATATACAGATATTATAAAACTCTTCCTTGACAGAATACCAGATCCCGATTCCCACGAAAATGATGGAATTACACCTCTGATGCAGGCATGTATCGGTGGACATACCGAAATAGCACGTATGCTACTTGGTAAAGGTTCCGATATAAATTACCAGACGCCCGACGGATATACTCCTCTGATGCTGGCTGCGCTCAACGGCCACATCGAAACAGTTAGGTTTCTTATCGAAAGAGGAGCCGGAATCAACCAGCAAATGAAAAAGGGAACAACTGCACTTATGCTTGCCGCAGGAAATCTTCACCTCGATGTTGTCAGACTGCTTCTTGATAAAGGAGCAAAACCTGACCTGAAAGACGCCGACGGAAAAACAGCACTTGATTATACCGAATCGTTTGCTATTAAAAATTTAATTATGAAATACATGAAATAAAAAAGGAAGGTGTTTTCAACCTTCCTTTCTAAAGTAGTCCTACCAGGAATCGAACCTGGATTTAAGGTTTAGGAAACCTCCGTTCTATCCATTGAACTATAGGACCGTTTTTGGGATGACAAAGTTATTATTTTTTTTGCATTGATGCAAATCAGGTCTATCACATAATTAACCAAAATAAATCACACTTAAATTATAAACAGATTTGATAAATCTTTTTACACAAAAAGTTTCTGAAATCTTCATTTTGAAAATAATTTTATCTTTCATACTTTCATCTTTAACAATTTCGGGACATGAATTACATAGACATACTGATTTTAATAATACTGGTAATCGCAGCAGTTAAAGGATTTATTGACGGATTTATTAAAGAATTTGCCTCACTGGCGGCATTAATTCTCGGTGTCTGGGCTGCTATAAAATTTTCAGACTTTACTGCAGCCAAACTTTATGATTTTTTCGATATGACGGGTAAATATACAGGTTTGATTGCCTTTATTATCACTTTTATAGTTGTCGTGATAGCCATTCATTTCATCGGAATGATTATTGACAGACTGGTAAAAGCAATTTCCCTCGGTTTTATAAACCGATTGCTGGGTCTGGCCTTCGGGGTTTTTAAATCAATTCTCATACTGAGCGTAATATTTGTAATTCTTAATACCATTGATGAACATCGTCCTTTCTTACCGAAAGAAAAAATAAACCAATCAATGCTTTACAATCCCATCTCGGATATAGCACCTGCATTATTTCCGGTAATTGGAGAAGGTGCCTTTTCGAAAAGCTTTGACCGCTTTAAAAAGAAACCCGATGAAGTGGTAATGTAACTGATTTACTATATTTGCGGTTCGAAACCATTAATTATGAATTTTGTTGAAGAACTGAGATGGAGAGGCATGATTCACGATATCATGCCCGGTACAGAAGAACTACTCAGCAGGGAAAAGGTTACAGGATATATAGGATTTGATCCCACTGCTGATTCTCTTCATATCGGTCATATGGTTCAGGTTATGCTCCTGGTCCATTTTCAGAGGGCAGGCCACACACCTATAGCCCTTATCGGCGGCGCTACAGGAATGATCGGAGATCCTTCGGGGAAATCAGAGGAACGGGTTCTGCTTGACGAAGATACACTGCGCAGAAACCAGGAATGTATTAAAAAGCAACTCGAAAAGTTTCTCGATTTCACATCAGACAGACCCAACAGGGCAATCATGGTTAATAACTACGACTGGATGAAAGATTATTCCTTTCTCGGCTTTATCAGAGACATCGGAAAACATATTACTGTAAATTACATGATGTCAAAAGACTCAGTAAAGAAACGACTGAGCCCCGACTCCAGGGAAGGAATGTCTTTTACAGAATTCTCCTATCAGCTTGTTCAGGGAACTGATTTTCTGCATCTGTATAAAACATATAATTGTAAACTTCAAATGGGAGGGTCAGACCAGTGGGGTAATATTGTTACCGGCACTGAACTGATTAGAAGAAAAACGGGTGGCGAAGCATATGCCCTTACCTGCCCTCTTATTACAAAATCAGACGGCACAAAATTCGGCAAAACTGAATCCGGAAATGTCTGGTTGGACAGAGAAAAAACTTCACCTTACCATTTCTACCAGTTCTGGCTCAATGTATCGGACGAAGATGCGGCAAGGTATATTAAAATATTCACCACACTCGACAGAGAAACAATAGAAGGCCTTATAGCCGAACATGACCTTAAACCGGAAGAGCGACTTCTTCAGAAACGTCTGGCCGAAGAGGTAACTGTAATGGTGCATTCAAGGGAAGACTATGAATCAGCCGTTGAAGCATCAGAGATACTTTTCGGCAAAGGCACAACCGAATCATTGAGAAAGATGGATGAAAAAACTTTTCTGTCAGTATTCGAGGGTGTACCTGTTTATGAAGTAAACAGAAATATATTCTGCGAAGGGGTATCTTTAATTGAATTATCTACTATCCATTCGCAGATTTTCTCTTCAAAGGGAGAACTCCGTCGACTGGTACAGGGAGGAGGTGTCAGCATCAATAAAGAAAAAGTTGCCGATCCCGAAATGATTATCAATACTGAATTTCTGTTGAACGGGAAATATCTCCTTCTGCAGAAAGGCAAAAAAAACTATTACATAATAAGAGCTCTTTGAATATCCTCAACCATTTTTAAAAAGATATAAACCGAACCATTTTAGTTTAATGGAACGGATTATTCTATTAGCTTAATAATAGTAAAGGTCGGCAGCTATAATTGAAATGTCGTCAAAAAGACCGGGGTTGTGTTCGGGTATACCAAGCTCCCTGAGCATTTCCTGTATGTTTTCTTTTACCTTCCGGGTGTTTGAAATATGTTTGATTATTCTTGTTGTACCAATATCCTGTCCGGTTTCATCTTTGAGCTCCGAAAGGCCGTCGGTATAGCATACAATTTTTGAATGATTACGTACTTTTATTTCCCTTTTGGTCACCGAAGGTATTTCATCGAGCATGCCTATGCCAACGCAGCAGGCTTCAAGGTGACGGACTTCTCCCGTAACAGTATCGTAAAAAACCGGAGGGTTATGCGCAGCATTAATATATTCCAGTATTCCCGTATCGTGATTAAATCTGGCGACAAAAAAAGTAATAAATTTCTCCCCGGCTGCATTTTCGATGACAATATTGTTAAGCTTCCTAATTAGTTCAACCAGATCAGCCTGGCTGGTGAAAAGTGCTCGCAGGCTGGCCTGAAAGTTTGACATAAGAATCGCGGCAGAGATACCTTTCCCCGAAACATCAGCAATGCAAAAACCTGTCTGGTTTTTGGAAAGTCTTAAACAATCATAATAGTCACCTCCAACCTCATAATGTGGAAAGTAAAATCCACTTACCACTATTTTGCCATCTGACGGTAGCTTACCTTCATGGGGTATCAGCATCATCTGCATCCTTGATGCCAGCTCTAACTCTTTTTTTAATGCTGCCTGACGTAAGCTCTCTTTGAAAAGCCTTATATTTTCTATAGCAACTATGATAATACTCGAAATGGTCTGAATAAAATTCAGGTGCTTCAGCACCGGACTCATGCCCTCCCCTTCTTCTTCAATATCACCAATAAAAACATACGCAAGAGGAATAAGATTGTTAAAAACGGGAATGATTATATCTACTCCCTCAAATCCCGGAGTGTTTGTTACAATAGTGGTTTCATTTAAAGTCAACAGTTGCTTTTCAACGTCTATTGATTTTTCATATTCCTTTGTAAAACCGGCATTCAGAATGCATTCCCATTTTTCTTCATATTTAAAAATCATTATCTTACCTATTCCCAGATTATTTCGGAGAATAGATTCATATTTTGCAAGAAGCTCAGCAACAGGGAGATTAGCATTAATCGATAATGTAATATCGAGCAGTGCTTTAAGCTTAAACTTCGAAATTTTAAGCCTCTCTTTCGAAGCGTCGCCGTTTTCCATCTGAGCTTCAGGTTTTAACTCTTTCTACGTATGATCCGTCGCGTGTATCAATTTTTATTTTATCGCCGGTATTAACAAACAGGGGAACCATAACTGTAGCGCCGGTCTCAACTTTTGCGGGTTTCATCGCATTGGTTGCTGTATCTCCCTTTAAACCCGGTTCTGTATAAACAACTTCAAGAACCACAAATGGAGGCAGTTCCACTGATAAAATGTTTTCTGTGTCAGCATGTACTACAATCTCGACATTCTGACCTTCTTTCAGAAATTCATGTTGCTCAATCATATGTTCCGGAACATGAACCTGCTCAAATGTTTCTGTATGCATGAAATAATACCAGTCTTCATCTTTATAAAGATACTGGTAGGGCCTTCGTTCAACCCTTGTAATATTTATCTTAACACCTGCCGTAAAAGTATTGTCAATTACCCTGCCTGTCCTCACATTTTTAAGCTTTGTCCGCACAAATGCGGGACCCTTTCCGGGTTTTACGTGTTGAAACTGTACAATTGTGTAAAGGTCGTTGTTAAACTCAATCACAAGACCGTTTCTGAAATCCGCCGTCGTAGCCATAAAATTACTTTTCTTTTTTATTAATTCATTATCTGTCAATAAATTGCAATGGTTCAATAAGATTTTCAAAACTGTTAATTTCTGCTATAAAAGCACCTACAAATATATCAAATCGTATTTTAACAGGTAAACAATTTTTATCTGCAGAAAACCAGATTGAAACATCCTCATTTGTCTTGAACAACCTTCCTACTTCCGTAACGGGATTGAATTTGTAGCACTTTATCTTTCCCATTCTTGTCCTTACTTCCTCGATACCTTTAAACCTGAGAATAATCGGATAAAATTCATCTGCGAACCAGGTATTAATTGTAATTGCTTCATCTAATCTGAAAGGATAATTCTTTGCAAGGTAATTTTTTCTGAAATGATAAAAACAGGTGAGAATATCAAGAATCCCCTTTTGCGTAACATGTTTTCCTGTTAAATCGCTTGTTAGTATTGTCGAATCATTTCTTGATTCATGGTCAAAAAGCACCACATTATATTTTCTGTACCTTCCTTCCTGTATATTTCTTATAGATTTATAAGGCAATCCTGTTTCAGGAGAAAAATAACTTTCATATATATCTCTCACTTTAAAAATAGCATCCGCTACACCTGTTGTGTAACCTATCAAATATGAATGCAAAACTTCTTTTCCTTCATAATCTTCGCTTGTAAGAGTCATGGTGGCCATACCGCCATTTATGAATCCGTAATGTATGACATAAGTAACCTGTTCTCCGGCCCGGTAAGGCGACTCCTGGCTTTCCAGATTTAAAGCCGGTATCATTAAAATTATGTATATCAATATTCTCAGTTTATTAACCTGCCAGTTCATCAGGCCTCCTCTATATTACTTTCCTTTTAGCTTTTGTAGCTATAAAATCTTTTAAATAAAACGGCTCAAAATAAGCTATATTTTCGAACTTTTTCTCGTTGAATGCCCAAATAGCAGGCTTATGCATAAAAGATGCCGAAACTGTAAAATTACCGATAAAAATATGTTTATCGTGTTTAAAAAGATCTATACACTTATCAGCACCGTCACCGAAAAAAAACAGCGTTTTATTACCGGGCACTTCTCGGAAAGTTTCTTTCGTTATTGTTTCTGCGGTTATTTCTTTTATTTTTTCTCCCTTAAAATTGAAAATACAATAAAATACCTCCATTCCTTTTGCATGGATCATAGGGCAGAAAAAGGTATTTTCATCAAGCATGTTTTTTTGTTCCGCCACAGGATATATTCCATAAAATAATGAAGTAAGGGTGTCAACCCCGATTAATGGAATTCCAGCACCATATGATATACCTTTTGCAACAGAAACACCAATCCGCAAGCCGGTAAATGAACCTGGTCCTTTGCTTACCGCAACAGCCTGCAGCTCCCGTGGACTAATTTTCTGTTCACTAAGAATTTCATTTATGTAAACAGTAAGCATGGCAGAATGTAACTTTCCGCCTTTTTCCTCACGAACCGAAATTACTTGTTTTTCATCGCACAGCGCAACAGAACAGACATTCGTTGCAGTTTCAATACACAGTATCATTTAAATGGTTTAATTGTTTCAAATTGTCATTTAATATTATACAAATCTTCTTTCTTAACAATTTCAACCAGAGTACTATCAGACAGCTTTTTGCTTATAGCGCTGAAAGGAGCAACTATTACCCTGTCGCCCGGGCTGACACCTGAAGTTATTTCTATGTAAGTATTATCCTGAATGCCGGTTTTAACATCTCTGGCAAGTGCATAAGTTCCATCTGTCAGAAAGACAAGTGTTCTTATGTCTTTCTTATCGGGAGAAATCTGCAGAATGGTTGTATCAATACGTGTCGTTACAGCCTGGATTGGTACAGCTACAACAGAATGTTTTGTGATTGTTTTTATATCTACTGTGGCAGACATTCCGGGCCTTAAAGGATGTGGTCTTTCAGCACTTACAAGGTGCTGGTACGATTCGGGAAGAATAAATACTCTGACATCAAAATTTGTTACCTGATCGGCGGAAATGCCCGTTGTTTTGGCTGAATTAGCTACCGCTGTTACTATGCCTCTGAATTTCTCATCAAGATAGGCATCAACACTTACAATAGCAGTATCTCCTACCTTCACCCTTGTAATATCATTTTCATTGACTTCAACCCTTGCTTCCATTCTTGAAAGGTCGGCAATTCTCATCATCTCGGTGCCTGTCATCATGCTGGTTCCGACAACCCTTTCACCCAGTTCCACCAGAAGCATCGAAACCGTACCTGAGAGAGGAGCATAGATAGAAGTTTTTATAAGGTTTTCTTCTGCTTCCTTAAGCGATGCCTCGGCACTTGAAACAGAAAACTTTGCAGCTTCCACTTCTGCTTTTGCAACCTTATATGATGCTTCGGCCTGTTCAAACTCCGACTGCGAGATTGTATTTTCCTCAAAGAGTTGTTTGTTCCTCCTGTATGCAAGTTCCGCCTGAATAAACTGAGCTTCTGCCTGAGACAGTCGTGCTCTTGCCGAACTTATAGCAGCCAGTGAACGGTCACGTTGCGAAATATAAGTATCAGGCTTTATCCTGCATAAAAGCTGCCCTTTAATAACCCTGTCACCTTCCTTTACATTCAGTTCAACTATCTCACCCGAAACATCAGGTGTAATCTTTATCTCCTTTTCCGGCTGAATCTTTCCGTTAGCAGTTATAATTTCGGTAATTGATCTTAATTCAGCTTCTTCAACCGCAACTTTTACTGCAGGAGCTTTTCCGAACCATCCCTGTTTTTTCCCAATTACTGCAACTATTGTTAAAAAAACTGCAAGTATCGCAAGAATTTTGAGTATCCTGTTATTTTTCATATTAAAATTATTGTGGTAAGGTTATAGGTATTCCTTTATAAAAATCAAGAATTTTGATTTTAAACACGAATTCATACTTTGACTGGGCAAGTTCTGACTGTGCTTTCAGGAGCTGCGTTTTAGCCGCATTGTAATCAACCGGTGTAACAAGACCCACATTGAACCTTTGTTCTGAATATCTGAATGATTCTTCGGCCGATTGAACTGCTTTTATGCTAGCAACGTATTTTTTTAATGCAGCCTGTGCATCAGCGAAAGCCTGCTGTATATTTTTATAAAGCTGCTTCCTGGTCGCATCAAGTACATACATGCTGTTTTCAATTGAAAGCTTTGAATTGGAAATATTTTTATTAATCTGCCAGCCGTTAAGAATAGGTAAACTGAGCGAAAAACCTATCCCATAATTGACATTGTCATGAACCTGTTCAGCAAACGGGTATTTTCCATATACCGGACCTGTTTCAATATCTATGCCAAGAAGTTTTTTTCTGATATCCGAATAACCTGTACTGAAAGAATGGCTCATTGTAATACGAGGCATCCTTGTACCTTTTGCAATTTTAAAATCGAATTCACTGGCCCTGAGTTTCATTTCAGAACTTAAAATTTCAGGTCTGTTTTTACAGGCCACCTGAAAAATATCCTCAACTGTTCCGCTAACGACATAATTTGTATCAACTGTGATTTCAGGTGTAATTATCTCAAAACCTGCCGGCGATTCAAGCTCAAGAAGCTGGGCAAGACTTAAATAAGATAATTCCAGCTGATTTTTCAGATTCACAAGCTGAAGTTCTTCCTGTGCTGCCTGAGCTTCTATCTGCAAAAGATTCCCTACTGCAATACTTCCTGCTTCAACAAGCTTACGGGTTTTCTCGATCTGCTGACGGGTAATAATCAACTGATTTAGTGTTGCATTTACCAGTTCCTTATTTAAAAGTATCTGAAGATAACCCATTGCCACACTCAAAGCAATGTTATTCTTTATTGCCTCCAGTTCATGCTCACCTGCAAGCAATTCATATTTGTATTTTTTTATTGAATTCTGATTTTGCAGACCACTGAAAATTGTCATATTGCCACCTACATAAAAATTATTGGTACGAACATTTTCATGCTCTGTAAATTCATAAGTAGTTTCATCAAGCGCTCTTCCGAAAGAATAATTATGTGTTGCATTGCCTGCAAGTGTAGGCAGAAGCTTTAGTTTAGCCAGATCAAGTGAATTTCTCTGAACTCTGATCTGCAATTCCTGTTGTTTGACCTGAATGTTCTTCTCAAGAGCATATCTGACACACTCCTCAAGTGTCCACAATTTCGTCTGGGAATATAACCTGGAATGTATTGTAATGAAAAGAAAAACCAGCAAAATAAAACGTATTACACTCATATTAATAAAATTTTAATACCAGAAATGAGGTACGAAGATAAGAATTTAATTATCATTTAAATCAGATATAAAAGTTATAACCCTGATTCAATATTATATTGTTTGGGCAAAACTTATAAATACTTTTAAGAAATACAGATAAAAGTTGTAAAGACTTTATTCTGTTGATTTTGAATTATTTAAAACAATTGAAATTGAATTTGTTAAAAACTTGTTCCCGTACAAAAAATTATACGCCGGTTAACCTTAATAATTTTGTCTTAAACGTAAGATGATACCGTTTTGAAACGCGCGCTTTACAAAGAAGAAAATCTAAGACGTAAATACAGATTGTCCCTTATGCTGAACAACAGGGAATTGAAAGCCCTCCACATTTATTGCAGCCGATACCGCATTAAAAACAAATCGGAATTTCTCCGGGAAACAATTATGAAAGCAATTATTAAAAAATTCGATAACGATTACCCTTCATTATGGGAAGAGCCACCTGCTCCCACGCTTTTTAACCGTAATAGCAAAATTAAAGGTTAAATCGTATTTCAGATTTTTTATTGTTTTCATGTAAGTAAGAATAATTTTAATTTTTATGTAAAATAATATTCTCTTATTTTAGTGTTCTCAACTTAATTTAAAAAATGTACCCTAATTCCCTCCGAATAGAGCCCACAAACAAAACACCTGAAATTATTCTGGAACAGGGTATAATTTTCATTAAAGGCAGGTCAATCCCTGAAGATCCGAATAATTTTTACAGACCCGTATATGAATGGATTTCGAGATATATTTCCGATTGGAAAGAAAAAACCGATATAACATTTGCTTTTGAATTTATTAATACCCGATCAATAAAATGGATTTATACAATCCTGAAGGAAATTTCAGAATTAACTTACCCGATAAGTAAAAAATTACAGGTCTCCTGGTTTTATGAAGAAGGAGATGAAGATATGCATGATCTTGGAAATATAATTTCCACCCTGATCAGATGTCCTTTCAGAATTATTAAGGTGGAAGATATCTATAAATGTGAACTTAACCCAGGCTAATCCTTCCTGCCTTTCTCGTGTATTTGTATTATTTCCTTCAGAATTTCTTTTCCCCTTATTCCGAAGGTTATAAAAGAAGGTTGTTGAAAGTCTGCCTTATTATATACCGGTGACATCCCGGTTCCAAACTCAATTATTCCTCCACCGGCTTCCTCAACAATTATATGCCCTGCTGCTATATCCCATTCATGAATTAAACCTGATTTAAAATAGAAATCAGCATTACCTTCGGCTATTTCGCAAAACTTTATTGCGCTTCCTATTGTAATGACTTCCGTATCATATATGGTATTCATTTCCTGAATCCAGACTTCTTCAGTCCGGGAATGATGTGAACGGCTTTTGACTATCCGGTAAGGTCCATCAAATTTAATAGCAGGCATTCTGATTTTTTTTCCTCCTTTCAATCTGAAGGCACCTTTACCTCTGATTGCAAACCATGTCTTTTGTGATACCGGAGCATAAATAAAGCCAGCCACAGGCTTACTGTCAGAAATCAGCGCCAGTGATATACAGAATTCATCATTTCTTGCCAGAAATTCCCTTGTCCCGTCAAGAGGATCAAGTATCCATAAAGGATCCCACCCCGATCTCAAAGAAAAACTGATATCTTTTGTTTCCTCGCTGAGGACCGGAATCCGAGGTGTTATTTTCTTCAGCCCTTCCTTTACGATATAATCTGAAATCAGGTCAGCTCTTGTTACCGGACTATTGTCCGCTTTATAAAATGTACCAAAATCATTCTGCTGATATATAGACATAATTTCCCTGCCGGCAGACTCGAGTAAATTTATAATCTTACTTAAATCTTTTTCATTAAACTCAATCATTCCCAGAAGCTGTAAATAATATAATCGTAACTCAAATAGTAAATGTAATATTATTTTTTTCTAATTTTGCACTGGTTTATTGAATCATCCAACTGACCCATGGTGTAACTGGTAACACGACGGATTTTGGTTCCGCAGAGTCCTGGTTCGAGTCCAGGTGGGTCAACAGGAAAGCCGCTCTTTGCGGCTTTCCTGTTATACAGCCTGCAGGAGTACTTCAGGAGTAGAGACCGGGAGAAAAGTTAATGCTCCAGATATATTTTTTTTTGACTAAAAATTTGTATCTTGTAATAGTATTTGTAACAATTAAAAACAAAGCTATGAAGAACATATTAAAAGTTACGGGTTTACTGGTTTCTGCATTGTTACTCTTTACAACGAGCTGCGAGAAACTGAGCGACGAGGAGCTTTTAACAGATCACATCTGGAGATACAAGAGTATGACAACTACTTCAACAGATCCAAACATTATCGCTCTTGTTGGGTTTATTAATACACTGATGGTAAATGCTACTATGGATTTTAATGAGGACGGCACTTATACCCTGAGTGCCATGAACCAGACCACTACAGGTACATGGGAATTAACTAATGACGGAAAGACCCTGTTTATTAAACCCAGCGAAGGAGAAGTTGATGAAATGACAGTTGTTAAACTCACAAAAGAAGAGCTTGTACTTCAGGGAGAGGAAGTAGATAGTACATACGGAAAATATTCAGTTACAATGAGCTGGATAAAATAAAAGAGATTCTTGTGCAGAACCTGTTACATGCCAGAATCACCTGCAGCTGTACTCGTGAGAAAAACAAAAGGAATACCTGTAACAGGATCAATTACAATCTTTTTTCAGGAGGGAACCTGCGTCCTATCTGGCAAAAAGAAATTTCTATTACCAATGTAACCAGGACCAAACTTAAAATCAAATATTTTATACAGATTAACTATAAGAGGACTATTGTGAAATATCAATATTTTGAGTTTATAATAAAAAATAAACAGGGCTACACAGACATGAAAACAGTAACCCTCCCATAAAATAAACACTAATCAATCAGATGTCCAGAAGAATGTTAAACTAAGCAGGAATAATCCTTATTTCTGCTCCAACCGGGCTTTTAATTCTCCAATTTCTTCTTCTTTTTCCTTAACATTTTTTTCCAGTTCGGAGATTCTGTTTTTCAGACCGGAAATTTCATTGTTCAGGTTATCAATTCTTTTGTTTAACTGCTCCTTTTCCTCCTCAAGTCTTTTAATGATTGGAGTAAAGAAAGCTTTCTGGTAAAACCAGGCGGTCAGAAATCCTGTAAGACCAGCTCCAACAACCAGCAGGACTATTATAACTGCTGCACTAAAAACTGATGCTAAAATGATTGCTTGTACGTTCATAGCATTAAAATTTATTTTCTGGTGATTAAATTATCAAAAAACCTAACCGCAGAACAACATCTGGTTATAATGTTGCTTGCATATCAAAGTTAAAAAAGTGATTGGTTTAAAGCAAGAAAATCCAAAAAAAAGAATTGGATGGTAAAAAAAATGCTTCAGCTTGCAGGAGGATATAAATCAACAAGCCGGTTTTGTTTTCTTATTGCCTTTATAAAATCTTTAACCGGCATGGGTTTATATCCTCTTTTACGATTAAGATCCCCTACTTTGAAAAGTATGCTCTGTGCTTTAAAAAATTCACGGTAGAGTTTCATTAAAGATACGTCAGGGTCCCATGCCTGTATCGCTTCAGCTCCGGCACCATTTATTTCAATAATTTTGAAACCTTCGCCTTTTTTAATAAGTTCTACCGATTCGAATCTGATATCGAACCGGCCATAAAAAAACTCCGGCATACTTCTGGCAATTCTGTCAAACCTTTCTGTAAGTTCAGGTGTAATAAGATGGCTTGCGTCCCGGTAAAGACCTCCCGCACGCAGAGAACCGATGAAAGCAAGGCGCACAAGTTCCCCTTCACCGGGTATCCGGTTAAGGTCTTCTTCACTGAAACCCATATGTTTCGGGTGATTACCAAGGTACAGATGTGATCTTAGTTTTGTCCTCTCGTCATTTTCAATCAATTGCCTGAGAGTTGATTTTCCGTCGCCTCTCACAAAAGGGAAATAACGAAGTGTGATTGAATAAATAGATCCTTTCACTTCTCCCGGGGTTCTGATATAAAATATGCCGGCTTCACCGTCATAATTCACTGCTTCCTGAACTATAAAATCAGCATTAACCGGAAATTCGTCAATATATTTTTTAAACTGATCTTTATTTTCGATAAATCTGACTCCGTATCCGTTCCATCCAATGTCGGGTTTTACAACTGCAGGAAAATCAAAACCCTTCTCTGTCATAAGGTTACATGTATGTTGAAGAATGGCCTCTGATGCATCTTCATTGCGATGTACAAGAACATATTTTGCAATCCAGTGTCTTTCCTGTTCTCCGACCATATCAAGTACTGATGCTTTTGATTCTCCCATGAAACCGCCGGTTTCTATCATCGGGTTTGAAGCAGAAGGAAGGGTGAGACTCCTGTATTTTAGTGCAAGCAGAAGCCATCTTAAGCCGATGGGAATGTAAAGGATCTTATTGGGTATTCTTTCAGCAGCAGAAACAAACTTTCGTAAGCTTTTAAGCGATGGCATTCCGCTAAATTCGGTTTTTCCGCTAGGAATATAATTCCTGAAAGTTTTCATAAATGATGGTATGTTTTTATTTATAATTGACTCTGTTCTTTTACTCCAGTTTGATTTGAATAAGTTTCTTACTGCATATATCACAACAATTGCGGCAAGCAAGCCCCATGCCCAGTAACCGAGTTTATAAAGAACAAGGTCGCCAAACATAATCATAACAGTCAACACTATTGATGAATATACAGCACCTGCAATTATTGAAACAGTTGCAAATCTCCAGAAAGGGATTCTGAACCAGCCACAAGCAATGAAAGTGGGGAAAAGTAATCCGGGAGTTATTCTGCACATTACAAGAATCCGTACAAGATTTTTCTCAATCCACACCTTCAGTTTTTCCACTTTATTTCCTATAATTTTTGACCTGAGCCACCTATTGGTCTGAGCCAGCCTGCCCAGGCTGTATATAAACAAATCACCTGCAACAATTCCAAGATAAACAGGAAGGTAAGCATAAACAAATGGTAAACCGCGTTCAACTTTTGCAAATCCGGCCGCAACTATGGCTGCATCTTCATGAAGGAATGTAAGAAAAAAGATTGCTGTAATTTCCTTAATCCATAAAAAAAATTCATGGTGCGACATAATAAAATATGTCAGAATTATTTTTTAATTACTTAAAACTTTACCAAAATTAAGTTCTTTTCTTTTAACCGGCCTCAAAATCTATTCTTTTATCTTTCTTTAAATAAATCTCTCATTGAAATTTTATTGCTTTCAAGATAAACAGGCTTTTAAAGATTCCCATTTTTATCCGACTTAACAAGAACAAACCATACTAGAAGTCCTGCCAGAGTAATGCCAATACCTGCAAGCGATTGTACAGGTCTGTTGGCAAAAACATAAACCATCATGCATCCTTCGATAACAATAAAAAAGAGTGGCACAAACGGATAACCAAAAGTATGGTAAAAATTGTTATTGTTCTTTTTCATTCTTCGTCTCAAAACGAATATTCCTGCTACAGAGGTTATAGTAAAAATGCTCAGGGTAAATCCGATAAGTGTCATGATCTGTTCAAAAGTAGAAGTCCAGATCAGTATAAGTGAAATCACTGCAAGGAATATGGTCGCATAAAACGGAGAGCCGTTTTTATTTTCCCGGCCAAGAAATCGCAATGAAGAATAGTCTTCCGCAATAGCCTGTGTAACTCTTGGTCCCAGTATAAGCAGAGAGTTAATAGATGCAACAAGACCTACTGAAATCAGAACCGCAATAAACTTCCCTCCGAATTCACCGAAAATGCTTTTTGCCGAAAGAAACGCAACATCAACTCTGCCTGTCAGTTCCTCAATAGGAACTGTATAGAGAAAAATAAAATTCAGAAGAGTATAAAGTGTCATAACGATCATTGTTCCCGTAATAAAAATTAACGGCAGGTTTTTTACCGGATTTTTAACCTGGTGTGTTATATAGGCGGCAGAGTTCCATCCTGAATAAGCGAAAGATACATATACCAGCGATACCGCAAAAGCAGGATTTAAAACCTGTTTAATATCTGAACGTGAAAAGGTTAATATAAAATTTTCGTGCCCTCCTCTGGCAAAACCGGCAATGCAAAGAGTTAATATCAAAGTGATATTCAGGGCGGTAGTAAAAAAGTTAAAATTTGCGCCCGTGCGGAAACTGCTGGAATTAAGAATTGTAAGAAGAATTATTACAGATATCGCAGTAACCATAGGTGGCAATGGAATAATATTGCCTGCATATGAGCCGAGTGCTATTGCTGCAATTGCAAGCGGTGCTGCAAATCCGATAGTCATGGAAATAAAACCGGAAAGAAAACCAAAAGCAGGGTGATATATTTTTGAAAGAAAAATATATTCTCCGCCAGAACGGGGAATCCTGGCTGCAAGTTCTCCATATGTCAATGCACCGCACAACGCAACAAGTCCGCCGGTTATCCAGATAAGAATAAGCGCAAAAACAGATTTAACACCTGCAGCTTGTAAACCCAGACTTGTATAGACTCCTGTACCTATCATATTTGATACAACGATAGCAATAGCTTTTGATGGACTGATCAGTTTTCCCTGTTCCACGTTTATGATTTTTAAAGCTGATAAATGTAGTAAACAAAATGAAATGAACACATTTTTTCAACATTTCAATAAAATAAATAGCCTCCTGATATTGACGTCACAAATTAAAAATCAAGAGGATGGCAAGACAGAATTAAAAACAATACGACTTCAGATTCTTTATCTGTGGAAAAAGGTAAAAAAGTTCAATATAACAATATATTATTCAGTCATAAAGGCAATAGCCGATGCTCCGATACCCGCATGTGCTCCGATTACTGGAGAAATATTCAGAACAGCCACAGGTTGTTTTCCTGTAATTGCAATCATTTTTGAAGTATACCAGTCGGCATCATCTGAATTATTTGCGTGCAAAACGATATAATTCCATATTGTATTGCTTTTCAATATCTTTTTTATATGATTTATTATTTTCACTCTGCTGGTATTCGGGCTGAAGCTTTTCTCAAGCACAATAACCTTGCCAGTTTCGTCGAGAGATAAAACCGGGTTCAGATGAAGTAAACTGGCTATTAATCCCTTTGTATATGATAATCTGCCTCCTTTAATCAGATATTTCAATGTGTTTACTTTAATTAACAACCTTGAATTTGCAACCCATTTATTTGCCAGTTCTACTATCTGTTCATGAGGAATGTCCTGTTCAATGGCCAGGGCAATTCGCAAAACTATTAATCCTGCCATACCCGAAATACCCCTTGAATTAATTACACTGACAGGTTTTCCGAATTCCCTGCTTACCTTCTGGGCAGCCCTTAACCCTGTATAATATGTCCCGCTGAGTTTATCAGAAAGAATAACTGCAATAACCGAATCATAATGGGAGGCAAGGTGAGAAAACATATTGACAAATGCCTGTTCGTTTACCTGAGATGATACGGGATAAAAAGGTGAAGTTTCGAGCATTTTATAAAAGTGCTCAGGCTTTATAGTGATTTTATCGAGATAATGGTTTTCACCAAAACTTAACGTTACAGGCAAAATATGTATCTGGTAATTTTCTATTAACGCCTCATCCAGATCGCAGGTCGAATCCACTACAAGTGCTATTCTGTACTTTCTGTGGAAAACTGCTTCACTCTGCCTGAGCATATCATCAGCTTTCTGAAAAGTAATTGTTCCATAATCCTTAAGCCTGAAAAACAGGTCGGCCGGATTATTGGTGTGCACATGTATTCGTTTCATTTTATCACTCCCGGCAACTACTGCCGAATCTCCATATGCCTGAAGAATTTCCATAAGAGCATGCTGGCTGATCTTCGAATTCTTTATTAAAGCCTCAGTGCAGTACCTGTATTTAACCTCTTCAGCAATAACCTCTTCCATTTTTGGAAGTGCAACTGCTTCGGTTTTGGACCTTATCAGCTCTTTAAAATCACGCTTATGGATATATTCAATAATCCCCTCTATGAACAGTACAAAACCACTTGCACCGGCATCAACCACATTGTTTTTTGCCAGAATTTTCAGTTTTGATTTTGTTTCGGCAAGAGATTTCTTTAAAACTTCATATGAGCTCAGGAGCATCTGGTTAAAGTCGTAAAACTTCTGCCGGCTGTTATATATAAATTCGGCCCACTCTCTTATTACGGTAAGCATGGTGCCCTCCACAGGGTTTGATACCGCATCGTAAATGTACTTAACTGCTTTTTTTGCTGATTCAGCAAATTCTATTATCCTTACAGTTTTGTAATCTCCTGTTTCACAGCTTAGCCCGTAAAGAAACTGTGCAAAAATAATTCCTGAGTTACCCCTTGCATTTGTTAGAACGGCTTCTGCAATCCTGTCGGCTGTGATTTTATATGACCTGTGCGGGTGGAGGGAATCAATAACAGCTCTTATTGTAGCGACAAGGTTGGTGCCGGTATCACCGTCATTTACAGGGAAAACATTAATCCTGTTTAACTCAACCTGACCTGCAATCAGCTTTCTCGCCCCCGCAATAAACGAATAGTAAAGCGTACGTCCGTCTAGTTCCGATATAATTTCGCTGTTGCTTTTTATCATTACCGAAAAGAAATAATTTTCAAAGATAATCAATTTATTGTTCCCTTTCCTGAGTTATTTCCCGCTTTTGAGAGCGCTTAAAAAGAACAAGGGGTATTTTTTTGTTTTTTCACCGTTTATTCGTGATGTGGAATAAAATTCCATAAATTTTACTTCGCTGAAACCTTTTGATTGAAGCAGTTTCCCTAATTCTTCCGGATCCAACCCGAAATGACCCTCAAAGTCTGAAGAGCCATGAAAAGAGCCATCTTCAGGATAAAGGTCTCCGATTACGAGGTAACCTCCGGGTAAAAGAATTTCCGAGAAATAATCAAAAGTCGTTTCAATATCCCTAATATGATGCAATACCATCAGGGTATAAATTATCCCGATACCTGTGAAATTGCAAATTGAATCCAATCCGTCAGAAAGAACTGCCTGCATGTTGGTTGCATTTGCTTCACTAATCTTTCTGTTAAGCACATCAATCATTCCCCGGGAACTGTCAATGAGAATAATATGCTTGAATCTGTCTTTCAGAAAAAAGCTTACCAGTCCGGTACCGCATCCGAATTCAAGTGATGTATCAATTTTTTTATCTCCGATAAGCCTAATTATTTCTGATGCAAAAGTTTCTGCCCTTTCGCTTTTCGAAGGATCGTTATCCCAATTGCCTGCCTTTTTGTCAAAATCCATAAAAACTATTTGCCGTGTAAATTTAACCTTTTGTTTATTTACACAGAGAGCCTTAAAAGTTATGCGGGGTAATTTTATTAATAAATTACTATGTACGATCCACCGCCGCTGCCGCCGAATCTGGGGTTTACAACATTATTGTAAATTGAACCGAAGGTATACGAAATACCAAATGAGGTAAAGAACTGATACTGTGTCTCAAGTTCTTTTCGCCTGAGTAGTATTTCTTCAGTTGTAGCACCACCCTTGACCAGGCTTAACTGATCATGTATAAGAGAAACTCCGCCTCCTATATTCAGAGAGAGCCCTTTGGTTATCCTGATATCTAGATCACCATCCAGTGAAAGATTATTTTTTGACCAGTCATGAAGATAATTGCTATAACCCAAACTGATATTAATGGAGCCCCATTTCTGAACTACCTGGAAAGCAGCCATAAATGAATGCAACCAGAGATATTCTTTCGTCTTGTCGTAAATGGTAGTGTCAAAATAAAATACAGGATTGAATCCGACCTTGTAAAGAAGCCTGAGCTGACGGCGTGTTGATTGTGAGTAAGGATAAATATCATATTCAATACCGGGCATTATACCGAGATAAAATTTCTGGTTACTATAACTTGAAGCGCCTGAGTTAATATTTCCTCCAACCGACCAGTGGTCGGAAATGCTTTTAACAACCAATGCATTGAAGTATTTTGAATTGTTTTCGCTTTCGTATTTCAAGCCTGAAATATCATAAGTACTCACACTATAGTAATAACTACCGTTAAGGTTTATTTTCCACTCACTGGTAACCCGGCTTGCAGAAAGGCTCCCACTGATGTATTTAGACTGATATAATTTTTCCCCGTTCAAATAACCTCTTGCCGATACTCTGAAAATCCAGTTATTCCATTTATCGGTTGAGACTGTCTCGGATAGAGGCATTGAAAATGAAATATTGATATATTTTGCAAGCGGCGTTTTCAGAATATATCTCATAAGGCCCATTTTCAGGACATTTACTCCTTTCATTCTTATTATATCCTCTGTGTCATCAGGGGAAGAGGCAAATGAAACAGTGTCTTTCATTCCTGCAAATTTTCCCTGACCGGTAATAAAATAGGTATATTCTATTCCACCCGCACCTGTTCTCTGGTAAGTGGAAATTATGTAGACATCCGCATCTTTCAGATCCCTTACGTAATTTACAAAAGGAATTTCCCTTTTGATATAATCAGTTGCATCCATATATACATTTAAGGCATCTTTTCTCAGGGTATCCTGAATGACATCAGGTTTTTGTGCATAAAGTCCTGTAGTAAAAACCATACACAAAAGAAAGACGGAAAATTTATAATAACTCATTGATAAAAGGATTATTTACTGCTAATTTAAAAAAATATTTTTAATTTCAACTAAAATTTTAAAAGATTAACAGCACATTAACATTGCGTTAACATTCTCTGAATCTTTTAATTAAATTTTGAAATTAAACATGAAACACTATCTTAATTTTAGAGTTTCATGTTGTATTTTTCTATTCTATCGAAAGTTAATTTAGAGCTGACAATTACCATTGGAAGGCCTGTTCCGGGGATTGTTGAGGCACCAGTATAAAAAAGGTTGGGGAACACTTCGTCGTAATTTTTAGGTCTGAAAGCCCCGATCTGCATCATATCGTGTGCCAGTCCCAGCCCACTGCCACGGTAAAGATTAAACCTTTCACCCCAGTCGGCCGGGGTGAACACGGTAAGAGCTGATATTTCAGGTTTTATGTTAACCCCCTATTCTCTCGGAAAAATCTTCAATTATGCTTGAAACAATTTCATCCCTGTCACTCCAGTCAGGTTTAAAACGCAGATCGGGTACCGGACATACCACAAACAGGCTCTCTCCTCCTTCAGGTGCACATTCAGGATTATTTCCTGAAAGAACATTGACATAATAATAAGGCTTTTACAGAATGCCCGGGTTTTTAAATACTTTATCGGCATATTCCTTAAAATTATCCCCAAGAAAGTAATTATGATGCTGAACATTACGCAATTTATTTTTAAGTCCGATATATATCGTAAGCGGACCCATGGTCCAGTTCATTCTGTCAAGTTTTTCAGGAGAAAAATTTTTTCTTTTAAGCACATACCCTCTGAAAACTGCTGCATCAGCATTAACTGCAAAAATATCTGCCTCCCATTTTCTGCCATTTTTGTCAACAAAATATTTCACCCTGTTACTTCCGGAAATAACATCGACTATTTCAGTATCATAATTGATTTTAACTCCTGTCTTTTCAAGTTCCGATACTAATCCTTCGACAATTTTATACATACCTCCCTTAACGTTGAAATAACCGTCGTGAAGAAATTCGGTATAAGAAAGAAGAGTATATACTCCTGAAGTATCAAACGGCGTCCGGCCGAGGAAAAATGCAACAAGCGAAATAATCTGTCTGGCCTCTTCCGAACTGAAAAATCTTTAAACCTGACTTCAGAAGTTGCCGAAAAGCAACGGAAAATGAACAGGGGTTCACTTTCATCAGCGTCTTTATAAAACTAGAAATAGAGTTAAAATTGTTTTTTATTACAAGTCCTTCCGTATGGTGAAATAATCTTCCACTAAAATAAATCCATCCGTTTTCAATTGACCCAGCCTGCCCCCCGGCCTGGCAGTTTTTTCTCAAGAATCCCCAATTAGTACCCTCTTTTTGCAGGCCGAAGTGCCAGCGCCAAACCTCCAGGACCTGCGTCTGCAATTATTTTTCTGCATATAATCACTTTCCAAGTTTACTAATTATTTCAGGATAAAGTACCTCCCTAACCCATCTGAAATCCGGTTCTATTTTTAGTGTCTTTTCAAGATATTGCTTTGCCTTATCATAATCACCAGTATAAGTGAAGGTTCTGGCTATAAGGGTAAGAAGGTTAAGATAATTCCAGTCCCCTGCAAAAGATAAACTGTCTCTTTCCATTATTTCAAGGGCTTTCAGATAGTATTCCAGGGCTTCTGATTTTGATCCTCCAAATGTTTTAGGCAGATAAAACATTATGTTCCCGTACTGGATATATCCCATAGGATTAAAACTATCAGCCCGGATAGACTCCTTTGCACTCTCATAACTCTTAATTCCCAGAACCGGAGCCAGCATTTTATTAAGTGCTATTCTGTAACCATAGAATGCCGACCTGTATGAAAGTACCAGTGACCTGTAAGATTCATATTTCTCAAGTTTCTCAAGATTTAATGCTGCATGATTCAGGTATTTTCTGGCTTCATCATTTCTACCTGTTCCAAGACACCATCCAATATATCCGTACTGGTAGTTAATAAGTTCAGCCAGCCTCATCGGATCAGAGAGTTTTTCATCGGCCAACATGTCAATAACTGCTTTCCATGCCTGCATATTACCAGAAATATATGCCTTGTAAATTTTCTCCCTTTCTCCTGCAAAAAGTGACGAAGAATATAAAAATACAAGCAGCAGAATTATTTTATGCTTAGCCCTCTCCATTGGTAATTTCTTAAAATACGTTTACGAAAAGCTGTGTAAATAATATAACCGGATTGACAACTGCCAGGGAAAAAGATACAAGAAATTTTCAAAATTATTCTGATGACTGGCAGCCAAAATAAAAATTTCGGTCTACAGAGGAAAAAATGAATTTCGAAAATATGGCAAAGAAATAAACAAGTACAGGAATAAACCCCAGGGTTGCAACGGCCAGAAAATTATTGACAGAAGCAGGGAATTAACAAAAAACATGCAACGTTTTTAGCAAAACCTTCAAGTATTACTCTCGAAATATTCATTAAACCCTGAATTTTTGATAATAAAATATTGAACATATTTTGAATATATGCTTTCAGCATAATGAAAACTTCAGATAATCCGGTATTCTTATTCTTCTGTTCATCAATTCTCCGGCATGCGTGGACGAAATTTGTTTCAGGAGTTTAAAGTAATATTTGTTAGCGGTGAAAACCCCGAGCCTGGCTCTCCCGGAAGGGCTTCAATAACTTGATAAGATGCTTCAAAATCATTACAGATATCCTGCATGATCCGGTTTTTTATTTCTTCATTGAAATTTGTACCAGTGGTTTTCAGAAAAATCTTCTCCCAAGATTATAAATGTCAGCCTTTAAATCGCGTAAAAATTTAATTTCTGGAAAGATGAACCGAGCTTTCTGGCAGGCTCCTCGAGTAACGCATACTTCTTATCATCTCCTTCAAGAAAAATCTTCAGACACATAAGTCAAACAACCTCTACCGAACCATAACCATACCCCCCATCTCATCTATTGTAGTATATTCTTTCTGACTGATAAGGGTTATTTTTAATCCTTTTCAGAAATGCCTGCACAAGGTGGTCGGGTATATTTTTAAAGTTTTATAAAAAATTCCGGTATCATAATGATACCGGAATTTAACAAACGTAAAAGAAAAACAAAGAGTTTATCTGATTTCGTTCACGCTTTCTGTGAGGCGGTCATCCTTCCATATCCAGTATTTATCTCCAAGTTCCCACGCATCAATATCGCCGGGCTGGTAATCGCTGAACAAAGTTTCAGCATCTTTGTCAATCCAGATAATGGTTTTATCGGGCAGATGCAGAGTTACTTCAATAAACGATCCAGACCATCTGAACTCTGATGGAATTTCATAATACTGGTCAATATAAAGGGTATCGCCAGAAAGGTGATAATTAAAGAGAAGACCTTCGGCTTTTTCAACAGCCTCACGCCTTGATTTGCCGTGCATAATTTTATCAATAGTTATATTGAATATGCCTTCGTCAGAGCCACCAATCTCTATCTGAGGTTTTGAAAACAATCTGTTTTCAGCCTTTAGCATAAATAGAGAATAATTATCTCCGGGGATATTTATTTCTGTGTCAAAATTCATATCTGCGATCTTCCTGCCGGTTTTTACAAAAAGTGTATCAGGTGCATGCTCAGTAATTATCCGTTCCGTGCTGAATCCTCTTTCAGCGAAATTGATTCCCTGGGAAAAGAGTATAAGGACAAGTGCCGATACGCTAACAACCCACATAACAAACGCCGTTAGGCTCACTGCCAATTCGTTAGCCCTGAACCGGAAAATTATTTTAAGTCCCCAGTAAACAAGAACAATAAGAGGCAGGATTACAGACAGTGATACAAGAACCATTACCCAGGGAGTAAGCGATTCATTTAAAATCACATTCAGAAAATCAGGCATGTAAAAAACAGCATTTTCAACATGGCCGGCGAAAAAAATGCCTGGAATTTTAAGGTAAAAAATCATTATAAAAGTTATCAGCATTGAAAATCCAGCCATTACCATGGTGATACCAAGGAAAATCAGGATAATTCTGAACGCAATATTAATAAGCTTTCCGAGGGCTATAAAAACGGAATTTATTGCACCTGCTAATCTGCCGGAGTTGTTTTTGCGACCCGACCGCATTCTTTCATAGTAGTTTTCACCAAATAGCTCTCTTTTCTGAATTTCTGTGACGGCCACGGGAAGGGCTATCCATAAACCTAAATAAATAAAGAAGGCTATGCCGAAAGACAAGGTGAAAATCACAAACAACAACCGTATCCATACAGCATCGGTATTAAGATATGCCCCTATTCCGCTGCAAACCCCTCCTATTACAGCATCCCCGGTATCCCGGTAAAGTCGTCTCCTGACAGGTCTGGACGAGGTTTTTTCCGCAGTAAACCCGGGCTGCTCAAATTCCTCCGGATTACCGATTATCTTAATTACGGCCTCAACATCCTCCCTTGAAATGATCCCCCCTGCTTCCTTCAGGGTCTGAAATATTTCAGCAATCCTGGCTTCAATATCCTCTAGTGTTTCAGTTCCGCCGGGCGTGTTTTTCAGACGGTTATCAAGAGCATTCAGATAACTGCGAAGAATCAGAAAAGCCTCTTCATCAATCTGAAAAAGAATGCCGGCAAGATTGATCTTTTTTGTTTTGTCCATCTTAAACAGTATTAGAATGAATTATTTTTTTCTTTTCTTATAAGATTTACTGATTCAACCAGTTCTTCCCACGAAGTGTCAAGCTCTTTAAGATATTGCCTGCCCGAAGGTGTCAGTTCATAATATTTACGCGGAGGACCCTGCTGCGATTCTTCCCAGCGGTAACTTAAAAGTCCTGCATTTTTAAGCCGGGTAAGAAGCGGATAAAGAGTACCCTCAACCACAATAACCTCAACTTCCTTAAGCTTCCTTATAATATCACTTGCGTAACACGAACCTTCGGAGAGAACCAGGAGGATGCAATACTCAAGTATTCCCTTGCGCATCTGCGCTTTTGTATTTTCAATATCCATATTTCTATTATTTCATTTATATAATGTTATCGTTTTATATTAAATGTTCATTTTCTCACGAACCCTGTTAAATTCTCTTTTTACTGCTTCCTTAATGGTGTGAATATCCACAGGTTCACCCCGCATTTCAATTTTCTGGGCAGTAGTGCGTGCTTCCGGCAAAACAACCCATAAAATGAGATAAATCAGAGCTCCGAATCCACCCGCAAAAATAAGTGCCAGAAATATCACTCTGACGATCAGTGGCTCAATTCTCCAGTACGCTCCTATTCCGGCACAAACACCTCCGATTATTCTGTTATCTGGATCACGGTACATACGGTGATAACCAGAACTACCAGACTTCGAATGCCCCCCTGTAACATCTTTCCCTGCAAAATCTTCAGGCGTACCCAGGACTGATTCAACCTCCTTTACATCCTCTATTGTTATAACCTGTTTATATCCTGAAAGTTTTGCCCTGAAAAGCTCAGCAATTCTGGCCTCTATATCTGCAATGATTTCAGAGGCTCCCTCTTCTCCGGCAAAATAAAGCTCAAGACTTTTCAGATACCTCCTGAGTTCGTCGTAGGCATCTTCATCAATGTTGAATGAATATCCTCCGAGATTAATGCTTACTGTAAGTTTCATTTGAAAAAATTTTAAGACAATTTTATACAAGCAATATTACATTACAAAGATATATATATTTTTTACTATTATGCAATACATAGTAGTAAAATTTTTAAAAATATTTTTATTAAATTTTTTAACAAGCTGTAATTGAAACAATTATTTTTATGTGGTAAATACATTTTTTTATTCCCGATATGTGTTACATTAATTTTTTATTTTTATCTGCAGAAAGTATTAACTGATATGAAGAAATATAAATGGGGAATTCTGGCTCCAGGGAAGATGTCAGCAAAGTTTGCGAATGGACTCAAAATTCTGGATAATGCCGACCTGTATGCTGTAGGCTCAAGAGATATTGAACGCGCAAAAAATTTTGCCACTGAACACGGGTTTAAAAAATGGTATGGAAGTTATGAGGAGCTTGCACGAGATCCTGATGTTGAAATAATTTATATCGCCTCTCCGCACTCCTTTCACCATGCCCACACACTTCTTTGTTTACGCAATGGGAAGAATGTAATTTGCGAGAAGGTTTTTGCCCTCAATGCCTTACAGGTTGAAGAGATGATATCTGAGGCAAAAAGAAATAATCTCTTTCTTATGGAAGCTCTCTGGCCTCCTTTTCAGCCTTTTTATAAAAAGGCCAGGGAAATATTTAAATCGGGTGTTCTTGGAGAAATTATCCATATGCATGGCTGGTTTTCTTTTCAGCCTCCTTACAATCCTCACGACAGAAAATTCAATCTTGAACTCGGAGGATGTTCCCTCCATGATATAGGGATTTATCCGGTAATTGATGCATTGACATTTATCGGAGTACCGGATGAAATAAAAGCATTTGCCCTGTTTTCACCAACCGGATCAGAAGAGTCAATTAGTGTATTATTCAGGTATGGAAACAGTAAAATGGCCGATATTTACAGTTCATTCAAAACGAATGAAGGAATCGGATGCAAGTTCCTTTGTGAAAAGGGAAACATGATTGTTTCGCGCGGAAGGGATATGAATCAGAGGGTTATTTTAGAGCTCCATGGAAAGAATCCGGAAGAATTTATTTTCAGGCCTGAAGCTATGGGATATCACTGGGAAGCTGAAGAAGTAATGCGCTGCCTCGATAAAGGTTTAAAAGAAAGCCCGATTGTTCCTCTATCATTCAGTATGAACCTGATAACAATTCTTGACCGCATCAGAAAGGAAGCAGGCATTAAATTCCCAGTCGAGTAACCGGCAATATTAGTAGTTATGGGGTAAAAACCGGTAACGGACAACAATCCTTTGATGAAATAACATTATACCGGAAGAAATTTCTTCTGAGCATAATTATTCCGGCATGTTTTGTTTTCCTTATGTGGTTTATGAAAGTAACCGAAATTCTTTTCGAAACTGATTTTACTTTTCTCGGAATCTATCCTCTGAGTTTAAAAGGACTTCCAGGAATATTATTTTCCCCGTTTATTCATGGCGATTTTAAACATTTGTACAGCAATACAATACCTCTTCTTTTTCTTGGCACTGCACTATTTTATTTCTACTCGGAACCTGCTCTAAAAATATGGGTCTGGAACTATTTTCTTACCGGTTTACTTGTCTGGCTTACAGGAAGAGATGCATGGCATATAGGATCGAGCGGGCTCGTATATGGTCTGACAGCTTTTCTTTTCTTTAGCGGAATTATTCGCCGTTACTATCGTTTAGCAGCACTTTCTCTTCTTATTGTTTTTCTTTACGGGTCAATGGTATGGGGTATGTTTCCCGGTTTTTACAAAGACATTTCCTGGGAATCGCATATGATGGGTTTTGTTTCTGGAATAATTCTTGCTATCTGGTACCGCAAAGAAGGCCCACAGGCACCGGTTTATTCATGGCTCGAGGAAGAAACAAACCAGGAAGATACGTGTTCCGGAATTAATGGGTCAGAAACAGATACAACCATGAAATAACAGATTAAAATCATATATCATGAACCGCAAAAAATTCATTACCACTCTTGGTTTGATTACGGGAAACGCATTCGTTGGTTTCGGGAAGAATTTCAGTAAGAGAGAACCGTTGGAAATTTTTAAACTTCCGGAAGACGAAAAAGATATATGGAAATTGATAAGGGAAGAATTCAGCTTTCCTGAAGGATATACGTATCTTAATACAGGAGGAATTGGTTCAGTACCGAGGCATGTAAGAAGTCTTTTAAGTGATGAATGGTTTCAGCTCGAATCAAATCCCACACCCGGTCACGACATCAACAGATGGAATGCACTCAAAAAAGATGTGGCTGCTCTTCTCGGCCCGGGTGTGGATGCCTCGGAAATAGCTCTTATTAGCTCCGCAACAGAGGGAATTAATATAATTATCAACGGACTTCCCCTGCAGAAAGGTGACGAAATTATCACATCATCACACGAACACCCGGCACTCAACATCCCGCTTATCAATGCTGCATTGAGAAAAGGTGTCGTTGTTAAATATTTCGAACCTGACACAACTGCCGGCCTTAACAATGTTTCTCTTATATCAGACCTAATAACAAAAAAAACCAGGCTCATATTTATCAGCCATAGAACAACAACTACCGGTCAATTAATGCCGGTTAGAGAGATCGGTGAGCTTTCAAAATCAAATGGTATATGGTATGCTCTCGATGGTGCACAATGCCCCGGAAGTATGCCTCTTGATGTGAAAAGCTATAAAGTGGATTTTTACACTTTCAGCAGCCATAAATGGTTACTCGCTCCAAGAAGGACAGGTGTGCTCTATGTAAGAAAAGATATGCTCGACTTATTGTCTCCAACCATTGTTGGAGCATACAGCGATAACGGATACGATATAAAAAATCTGCAGCTTAAATTTCAACCAACAGCACAGCGTTACGAATACGGCACTCAGAACGAACTTTTATTCCTCGGTTTTCATGCATCACTGAAATTTATAAATGCTATCGGGATTGAAAAAATAAGGGAACATAACGAAAACCTGTCAGAAACTTTTTACCGTGAACTGAAAAATACTCCCGGAATTGAAATTCTTTCACCTTCAGAAAGGGAGTGCCGTTCTTCTATGATAACTTTCAGAATTCCGGGTGCACAGGCAAATGAAATTGTAAATGCAATAGGGGCTGACAAAATCCGAGTGAGGCATGTAGGGGAGGCGGGGCTCAATGGAATAAGGGTATCCTTCCATATTTACAACACGCCGGAAGATGTTTCAAAAGTGGCAGATTCAGTAAAAAAATACCTTCGGAATAATATATAAAATTTTAACAGTAACACTCTTAATCTTTTGTTAGCCATTTTAAATAAGGTGTTATTAGTTAAAAAAGGTTAATAAACTATCTTTTATCATTCAAAATTTTTATCCATAGGCATTTGCATGATATATTTGTCCGGATTAACTGACAAATAATACATAAAATTTATGGTAACCAAAAAGCCGAGAACTTTGATTCTGACATTAATAGTAGTTTTTCTGTTTTCTTTTTTGTCTGTCTTTTCCCAGGAAAACAATCACTTTTCTGATTCTCTGAGAAAAGCAGCGGTAAAGATTTTTCTCGATTGCAGAACATGCGATATGAACTATGTGCGTCAGGAGATACCTTATGTAAACTATGTAAGGGATGTTAAAGAAGCCGATGTATTTATTCTCGTAACAACACAGGATGCCGGCAGCGGTGGCAGGCAGTATACTTATACTTTTAACGGCCAATTCAGATTTAAGGGAATGAATGATACCCTCACCTTTACAAGCAATCCTGATATGACAAGTGCGCTTATAAGGGAAAAAACAACTGACCTGTTAAAAATAGGTCTGATGAGGTATATTGCAAAAACTCCTGTTGCCAGTGAAATTCAAATCAGGCACAATGCCAGATTAGAGGCGGCGGAGGTAATTGACCGATGGAACTACTGGGTATTTGAACTTCAGACGAGTCCCCGCTATAATGCCGAAGCATCAAATTCAAGACTGTTTTTTTCAAACTCAATAAACATTAATAGAATAACTCCTGATCTTAAATTTGAGCTTGAGTTTGATATGGACAACTTAAAGCAGACATTTACTGATGATGAAGGTGAGAAGTCGGTTTATACAAGAGAGGATTACGGCTTAAATACACTTCTTGTAAAAAGTTTAAACGAACACTGGTCGGCAGGATTCAGAGTCGACTTAAGATCAGCAACCAACCCCAATTACGATTTAAATGCTGAGATAATGCCTGCCATTGAGTATGACATATATCCTTACTCAATAGCAACCCATAAGCAGCTCAGAATAAATTACACCGCAGGTTATCAGTACAGCGATTATATTGACACCACACTCCTGAACAAACTTAGAGAAAACCTTTATAAACAGGAATTGAGAATAGCTTATCAGGTTCAGGAAAAATGGGGTTCAATTAATGTGTCATTGAATGCATCCAACTATTTTCATGATTTCTCAAAAAACAGAGTTCAGCTTAACGGTTTTATCAGATTAAGAATCATAAAAGGTTTATCCCTTTCAATTAACGGGTCAGTTGCCTACATCAACGACCAGCTTAATCTGCGAAAAGGAAGTCTGACTGAAGCGGAAAGATTGCTCAGGCTAAAGGAACAGGCAACCAATTACTCTGTTGGAGGAAGTATAAGCTTTACATATACTTTCGGTTCAATCTACAACAATGTTGTTAATCCCAGATTTGGCAGCAGGGGTGGCCCTGGAATGGGTGGTGGCGGAGGTTTCGGCATGTTTTAAGCTGCCAGAAAACTGCAAACTGAAACACGATATAATGAAGCAAAGAGTCTTTCACTCTTTGCTTTTTTTTTAGCAGAATTACCGGAAAAGTTTAATACAGGTCTGATTAAAAACATTTAACCCAAAATACTTATATTAGGCATTTAATTTTAATGACGGAATGAGATCATCATTTTTGCAAGTTTCCGTTTTTGTTTCTTTGTTTTTCATTTTTGCAGCAATTTTGCCTGCACAAAATGCTCCTTCCCGTTTTAAAATATGGTTCAGCAAACCTGCAGAATCATGGAATGAAGCATTGCCTGTGGGCAACGGCAAACTCGGAGCCATGATTTTCGGCGGAATAATAACAGAAAGACTCCAGCTTAACGAAGAATCGGTATGGACAGGCCAGCCACGCTGGGATGCCAACCCTGAAGCCCGTAAGACTCTTCCGATAGTAAGAAAACTGTTGTTCGAAGGAAAATACAAAGAGGCTGAAGAGCTTGCCCAGAAAGGAATTATGGGTAAAATAAGACGCGATGCCCTGTCAAGTTATCAGACTCTGGGTGACATGAATCTCTTTTTTCCGCAACTGAAAAATATCTCAAACTATCGCAGGGAACTCGATATTGAAGAGGCTATAGCACGCATACAATTTACTGCAAACGGAACAAACTATTTAAGAGAAATTTTCTCAAGTGCTACTGCCCAGGCCCTTGTGATAAGAATTACAGCCGATAAACCCGGTTCCGTTTTCTTTTCAGTAAAACTTTCACGCCCCGGGAATAAAGCTGAAATCAATGCAGCAGGAAATACAATATCAATTAGCGAGCATGTCGGCGATGGAATCGGAGTAAAAATATTTTCCGTTTTAAAAGTCAGGAATGAGAATGGCTCATTATCAGCCGCCGGCGAGATTGAACTTCTCCCGGCCCTTCCATCAGCCTGGAAAACAGGATATGTACATGGATTGATGGCCCGCGGCGGCTTTATGGTTGATATAGACTGGGAAAACGGAATGCTGAAACACGCTAAAATTCTTTCAAAACTGGGTCAGCCTCTTAAAGTTTCCTTTAATGGTAAAAGGGCTGAAATTTCTCAGACAGAAGCCGGAAAAATCTACATTATAAGAGAGACACCGACAGAATTGATTATATCACAATAAACTTCCGTAACTGATAATTCACCAGATGGTGCACGAACGATTCAGATTTAAGAGCAGTGAAGACCTCCTTGAAAAAGCAAAACAACTCGGACTGTCCCTGCCATTCAGTGATGACATCAGCCCTCTGTTCGAGCCTGTTTTCATAAATGATAAAAAAATATCAAACCGGTTTGTTGTTCAGCCAATGGAAGGTTACGACTCAGAGGATGATGGTTCTCCTTCAAGCCTTACAATCAGAAGGTATATGAGATATGCTGCAGGAGGAAGTGGCATAATATGGTTTGAAGCTATTGCTGTTATACCTCAGGGCCGTTCTAACCCACGGCAATTAATGTTGAATAAAAACAATTGTGACAGATACAAAAACCTCATTGAAAATATTAAGCTGAAAGCTCCGCTGAATATTCAACCTTTTATTGTTGCCCAGTTAACTCATTCGGGTCGTTACAGCAAACCTGAAGGTACCCCCCTGCCTTTAGTTCCATGCAACCACCCTCTGCTCGACAGAGGAAACGAAATCATCCTTACCGATGACGAACTGAAAAGGATACAGGATCACTTTATTTCAACTGCAAAACTTGCTTATGAAGCTGGATTCGATGCTGTTGATATTAAAGCCTGTCATGGTTATCTGGTTCACGAACTTCTGTTTTCATACAAAAGGAAAAACAGTATCTACGGCGGAGCTGAACCTGATAAAAGATTCAGGTTTTTGCTTGAAACAATCGACCGTATAAAGATTGAAGTACCTGGCATAATATTTACTACGCGCCTTAATATCAGCGACATATATCCTGGAGGTTTTTGTACAACACCCGATGGAAGCAAATATGACCTCTCCGAAGCCCTCATGCTTATTAACGAGCTTGATAAAAGAGGTTTAAAAATACTCAATACAACCATGGGGAGTCCTTATTTCAACCCTCATGTGGTAAGGCCTTACGATAACCCATTACCAGGTGCCTCAAAACCCGGGGAACATCCTTTGCAGGGAGTGGTCAGAATGATTGAAGGCACCTCTGCCGTACAGCATGCATTCCCCGGTATGAAGGTAGTGGGTTCAGCCTATTCATGGCTCAGGCAATTCGCTTTAAATACAGGCTCTGCTGTAATTAAATCGGGCGGTGCTACATTCATAGGTTTCGGACGAAATTCATTTGCTTATCCTGAAATGCCTCTGGATACAATGAAAAATGGCTATCCCGAACCTACGAAATTCTGTATAACCTGTTCCGGTTGCTCAAGGCTGATGAAGAATTTCAGGCCGGCAGGATGTGTCGTACACGACAGGGAAATATACGGTGCCGAATTGAAAAAGCTTATTGACGATGGAAAATAAAATGATTGAATACAACGGTTTCCGTTTTGAATACTACAGTGTAAATACTCTGATAATCGGTAGCGGTGCCGCTGCACTCAATGCAGCTTTACAGCTACATGCAAACGGAGTGAAGAACATTCTCATCACTACAGAAAAATGGGGAGCAGGAACCACCCGGAATGCAGGTTCTGACAAACAGACATATTATAAACTTTCCCTTTCAGGCGATGAACCCGACAGTGCAAGACTAATGGCTGAAGACATGTTCAGTGGAAGATGTATGCATGGAGACATCGCTCTCTGCGAAGCCCAGGGATCAGTACAATCATTTTTCAATCTTGTAAGGCTGGGGGTCCCTTTCCCGCAAAACAGATTTGGAGCATGGGTCGGTTATAAAACCGACCACGACCCCAGAGCAAGAGGGACATCAGCAGGCCCGTATACATCAAAGCTTATGTTTGAGTCTCTTGCAGCAGAAATAAAAAAAAGAAAAATCAAAATACTCAACAATACAAGAGTAGTAGCTTTGCTGACAAAAAAAGCAGGAAATATAAAGGAAGTAACGGGCGCCCTTGCCATTGACCTTAAAGCCAGTAAACCTGAAAATTCATTTGTTTTGTTCAATACGGTCAATATAATTATGGCTACGGGCGGGCCAGCGGGTATTTACATGGATTCAGTCTATCCACCCTCACAGCACGGTTCAACAGGAATAGCCCTCGAAGCCGGTGCAACAGCACAGAACCTTACTGAATCGCAGTTTGGCATTGCTTCAATAAAATTCAGATGGAACATTTCAGGCAGCTACCAGCAGGTTATTCCACGGTATTTCTCGACCGACAAAAACGGAAATGATCCGAGAGAATTTCTAAATGAATTCTTTCCCGATCTGAAAAGCCTCACACGGGCTATTTTCCTTAAAGGATACCAGTGGCCTTTCAATCCTTCAAGAATTACAGATTATGGTTCATCACTGATTGACCTTCTGGTCTTCAGAGAAAGAACCGAAAAAAAGCGCAGAGTATTTCTTGATTATACAAGGAACCCTTCAGGCCCGGCAGGTGAAAAATTTTCTGTAAAAATTCTTGATGACGAAGCTTACAATTACCTTGAAAAATCAAACGCCCTGCAAGAGACTCCCTTCAAAAGGCTTCAGGCAATGAACCAGCCTGCAATCCGGCTTTACCTTGACCATAATATTGATCTGAGCCAGGAGCCCCTTGAAGTTGCCGTATGTATCCAGCATAATAACGGAGGACTTAAAGGCAATATCTGGTGGGAATCAGATCTTCTTCATCTATTCCCCGTAGGAGAAGTGAACGGTTCACATGGTGTATACCGACCCGGAGGTTCAGCACTAAATTCAGGGCAGGTTGGTAGTTACAGAGCCGCATTATGGATTTCAAAAAAATATAACTATAACCCACCCCCCTTCTCCGAATTCTTCGATTCTGTTGCCAACCAGATTAATGAAAAACTTTCCACCGTAACAAAATGGATTTCTGAACAAAAAAAGAAAACACCCTATGAAAAACTTTTCAGGGAAATAAGAATACGCATGTCGGAAAACGCAGGTATAATAAGAAACTTAGAAAGAACAGAAGATGCAGTCAAAGAAGCTTATGAAATGTTGATTAACCTTGATAACCATATTTATGCCCGTTCCGTTAAAGAACTCGCGGATGCATTCAGGCTTAAGGAACATTGCCTGACTCATTTTGTATATCTTTCAGCACTTAAAAAATATCTTGAAGCGGGCGGCAGAAGTCGTGGTTCGTATATTGTTACCGACAATAAAGGAATTTTGCCTCACGATAAACTTGAGAATCACTGGCGTTTCAGCATCTGTAATTATGATCGCGATATCGAAAATAAAATTCTTGAAATAAAATACTTTAATAAAACCATAAGAACGATACTGGTTGATGCTCGTCCGATACCTCAACAGGAATTATGGTTTGAAAAAGTCTGGAAGAAAAATCTTGAAGATAAAATGACAGAATGTTGAAATGATGCATCAAATTATTACCTTTACCAGTCAAAACCTGATAAACCTGATCTAATCCTAAAACACATGAATGGCAAACCTGTTGCTGTAATTACCGGTGCCAGCAGAGGAATAGGAAGAGCAATAACGCTATCCATTGCTGCGGAAAAATATGATATAGTTGCAATAGCACGTTCCCTCGACAGTGAAGGAATGCAAACACTTGGTGTTGAAGTCGAAAAACTAGGTAGCGACTTCTTCCCGATAGGACTTGATATCTCATGCACCGGTTGTCATGTGGAAGTTGTAAGAAATATTCTCGAACGATACGGGCGAATAGACTTGCTGGTTAATAATGCAGGGGTGGCTCCTCTGCAGAGAAATGATCTGCTCGAACTTACCGAAGAAAGTTACGACAGGGTCATGAATATTAACCTTAAAGGACCCCTCTTCTTTACTCAGAAAATTGCAAAAGAAATGATCTGGCTCAAATCAATGATCCAGGATTATAAACCCAAAATAATTTTCATAACATCTGTCTCAGCAACTATAGCTTCAATAAACAGAGGCGAATACTGCATATCAAAGGCAGGTCTAAGTATGGTTGCCCAGCTCTTTGCCGAAAGGCTTACCAGCGAAGAAATACTTGTATATGAAATAAGACCGGGAATTATTGAAACCAACATGACTGCCAGAGTAAAAGAAAAATATGATAAAATAATCGAAGAAGGAATAGTTCGTCAAAAACGCTGGGGCTTACCATCTGACGTGGGTAAAGCAGTTGCTTCCATTGCCCGCGGCGACTGGGATTTTTCATCAGGAGCTATATTCGAAGTAAGTGGAGGACTTAATATAAAGAGTCTCTGAACAATATCCTCCGTTATCGGAATCCTCTTTAATCACATCTTTATTAGCCTGCTTTTAAATGTATTACCTGACATAATACTCATTTTTTCATCTAATTAATTTCAATCATTTTTAAGAGTTCCCAACCTGACCGTAATTTTCCCCCATGAACAATTCCCCTCTTTTATTTGTTTTTTTAAAAATTTTAAGACTATGAAAGTAATAATTATAGCCGTTTTAATTATGGTTTATAACAACTTAAATGCTCAGAACAAATTGGTGGCCGATATCCAGAAAACAACACTGGAGTGGACTGGAGAAAAACTACTCGGTAAACATACAGGTACTATAAAACTCCAGTCGGGCTGGCTGGTGTGGGAAGATAACAGAATCAAATCAGGAGAATTTCTGATAGATATGCTGACAATCAAGAGTGATGAGGGACTTACAAGGCTTGAAGAGCACCTCAGATCAGATGATTTCTTTTCTGTGGAAAAATTCCCCGTTTCAAAACTTATCATTCAGGGAAGTGATTCTTTTGAAAAAGGTACAGCAAAAGTAACGGGAACTCTTACAATCAAAGGAATTACTAACCCACTGGAATTTAATGCACGCGTACAGAAAAAAACTGATGGCGTATGGTTTTTTGCAAATATTACGGTTGACCGTACAAAGTATAATGTCAGATATGGTTCAGGGAAATTTTTTGATAATCTTGGCAATAGTCTGATTTATGATGAGTTTAAGCTCAACGTGTCCTTATTGGTCAAATAAATCATCAGAAATAATGTCTTGAAAAGAATCCGGCCATGGCAAGTTAAAAATCTATTCATTTAACACTTCACAAAAAAGATTATAGGTTTTTTCTATTGTCGTGGCCGGATTCAACAACTCTGTTACTTTCTTCAGAGACCTCTCCCCCATATCCGGTAGTTGGTCACGGTTAGAAAGGCACCACATAATTTTTTCAGCAATCGCTTTCGGTGATTTTACCGGAACTACAAAACCATTTTCCCCCTCATCCACCAGGTCCTTTGCCCCACCCCTTTCGGTTACAATAACCGGCTTTCTCAGACACATAGCTTCAATAATTGCACGGCCCAGGCCTTCTGTAATTGATGGCTGCACATAAATATCGCAAAGTGCGGTATATGCAAAAATATTATCAATAAATCCAAATATTCTGAAATTGGAGCTGTACTTTGATTTGCCAGCCATCCGAACAATTTTACCTTTATCCATTCCTTTACCTATCAGAATGAAATAAACCGGAAGTCCTTCCGGCAGATAATCTGCCGATTTAATCAGATAAGGTATACCCTTTATCCTTCTTACCTGAGCAATGCAGCAAACAACCAACGCATTTTCAGGAATGCCAAGAGATATTTTTGATATCGGCTTATCAATTTTAATCCACTCAGGATCATAACCTTTATAAATAACTTCACATCTGTCCTTAAAATACTTTCCTTTCTGTTTTATAAAATGATCCCTGACAGCATTGCTCAGACAAACCATTCTGTCGATTCGCAGGTTGAGAAAAGAAAGATAAGCCGTCGGATCATGCCAGTGAACATTCAGTGAACCTATGTAACCAACAATTTTAATATTTAATCGCCACGCTGCCAGAATACAATTAGTGATGGCTTTACCATATGTGATATACAAAATATCAAAATTCTCCTGTTTAAACAGTTTCCTCAGACTTTTTATAGCATTAAGGTCAAACTTTTTCAGAATGGGAATATAAATTACCCTGATACCGTAATTTTCAAGATCCTCCGACTCAGGTACTCTCCGGTGTGTTACAACTGATATATTCACTCCCTTTGAATAAAGGCCTTTATAGAGATACCTTTCAGGAAGAGTAATCGAATTACCGCCGCATAAATCTGTGACCACAAGTACTTTCATCCGGGTAAATTATTCTATTATCTTTTAGTGCTCTTGCCAAAAATAATACCAATAGTGATTTATTCAATAAATTGATAAATATTTTTATTTCAATATAATCGGTTTTTACATTCAATAAGGCGGATAATTGACCTGTAAATTTACTTTCTATAATTTTTCCCGAAAACGTTTGAAATAATTAACTGCGGTTCTCCCCCGGTTTCAATTATTGATTTCATTGAAAATAAATGATATATACAAGGTTTTTATTTAATGATTTTACATATTTTTGAACGGATCCCTTTATGATATTATAACACGAATGCAATTAAAAAATGGGTAAAAGAAAACCTCCTTTGAGCTTCTGGCAAATCTGGAATATGAGTTTCGGATTTCTTGGAATACAGTTCGGGTTTGCTCTGCAAAATGCAAATGTCAGCAGAATTTTTGAAACACTGGGAGCAAAAATAGAAGAGATACCGGTTCTCTGGATTGCCGCACCGGTGACAGGCCTGATAGTACAACCTATTATCGGGCATATGAGTGATAATACATGGAACAGACTTGGAAGAAGACGGCCCTATTTTCTGACCGGGGCTATACTTGCCTCCCTCGCCCTTCTGATTATGCCAAACTCACCTGCTCTATGGGTAGCGGCAGGAATGCTATGGGTGATGGATGCCTCTATAAATATTTCAATGGAACCTTTCAGGGCTTTTGTTGGTGACATGCTTCCTTCAGAACAAAGGACAAAAGGCTTTGCCACACAGAGCTTTTTTATAGGAACAGGTGCTGTAGTAGCATCACTACTGCCATATGTCCTTACAAACTGGTTTAATGTCCGCAATACAGCGCCGCCGGGAGAAATACCTCCCTCTGTAAAACTTGCTTTTTATATAGGGGCTGCTGCCTTTTTTTCGGCGGTACTCTGGACAGTGATAAAAACCCGTGAATATACCCCTGAAGAACTGAGAGAACTTTCAGAGACAGAAAGCAGTTCGTCAATTAAAAAAACCACAGAAAAATCTGTACTGGATAAAAAAGTATATATCAGGCGAGGTGTTTTCTGGTTAACCGGAGGTTTTGTTCTGAGTTTTCTGGTAATGCAGTTTGACCTCGAGTCTGAGCTTTACATACTTACCGCTGGAAGTGCATTTTTCGGTCTAATACAGTTGATTACCGGTTTGATGGTATCACTCGGAAAAACTGACAACGGATTGGTTATTGTCATAACCGACCTGTTCAGAATGCCCCGTACAATGAAACAACTTGCAATTGTCCAGTTTTTCTCCTGGTTTGCCCTTTTCTCCATGTGGATTTATACCACATCGGCTGTTACAATGCACATCTACGGTACAAGCGATACTGCAAGCGAGCTATACAATAAAGGAGCCAACTGGGTTGGTGTAATGTTTGCAGTTTACAACGGTTTTGCTGCAATCATGGCCTTCCTTCTTCCTGTTATAGCCCGGCATACAAACAGAAAATTTACTCATATAATAAGTTTAATTGCAGGAGGCATCGGACTTATTTCTATTATTCTTTTTAAAAAACCGGAATTACTTATTTTCTCAATGCTTGGAGTCGGCCTTGCATGGGCAAGTATTCTTGCAATGCCCTATGCAATTCTAACCGGTGCCCTTCCTGCTGAAAAAATGGGAACCTATATGGGAATTTTTAACTTCTTCATAGTAATCCCGCAGATAATGGCTGCAAGTATTCTGGGTTTTCTCGTTAAATACCTGTTTGGAGGCGAAAGTGTCTACGCTATGGTAACAGGCGGCATTTCAATGTTCCTGGCCGCTGTTTCAGTACTTTTTGTAGAAGATAAAGACTAATCCGATAGAAAACTATGTGGTTCGATGCATCTATATTCGATCTCGACGGAGTAATTGTCGACACGGCAAAATATCATTTTCTCGCGTGGAAAAGACTGGCCGACATGCTCGGTATTCCCTTCAATGAAAAAGAAAATGAGAAACTAAAAGGAGTCGGTCGTCTTGAATCACTCGAAATAATTCTTAAACTGTCAGATAAAAAATATACTGATGATGAAAAAGCCAGATTTGCAGAAATAAAAAACACCTGGTATGTTGAATATATCTCCGGAATGACCCCTTCTGAAATTCTGCCCGGAGCAATTGAGTTTCTGGAGGAACTCGGAAGCCGGAAAATAAAACTGGCAATAGCTTCTGCAAGTAAAAATACACCATTAATACTTGAACGAACAAAAATAAGATACCTCTTCGATATAGTAGTCGATGGTAATATGGTAAAGAGTTCTAAACCCGACCCCGAAATATTTCTCGTAACAGCTTCATTACTTAATGTTAAACCTGAAAAATGCATTGTTTTCGAGGACTCAGTGGCAGGAATACAGGCAGCCCGTAATGCAGGAATGTATACTATCGGCGTTGGCAGCAAAGAAATACTTAACGAAGCGGACTATGTGATAAGCAATCTTTCTGTAATAAACTTTAAAAAAATAATTTCCTTAAAAACAGAAAATCAATGAAAAGAACCAATCTGTTCAAAATACATGAATGGATAATTGAAGAGGAAGGATTTCATCCTGAACTCAACCGTGAAGCCGAAAGTATTTTTTCAATTGGCAACGGATATATGGGGCAAAGGGCAAATTTCGAGGAACAATACTCAGGAGATTCCCTTCAGGGAAGTTATATTGCAGGAATATATTACCCCGACAAAACAAAAGTAGGATGGTGGAAAGTAGGATATCCTGAATATTATGCTAAGGTCCCCAATTCACCAAAATATACAGGAATAGACGTATATGTGAACGGTCGCGAGATAGATCTGGCAAAACTTAAGCCTTTAAAGTTTAAAAGAATCCTTAACATGAAGGACGCTTTTCTGGAAAGAAAATTCATTGTGAAACCCTTTAAAGGCAAAGAAATCGGCATAGAAAGCTTCAGGTTCCTGAGTATGGCAGACCCCGACCTGTGCATAATAAAATATAAAATAAATTCCATTAACATGAGCGGCACACTGTCGCTGAATATATATCTCGATGCGGATGTTAAAAATGAAAATACCAACTATGGGGAGAAGTTCTGGGAAAGTATCAGCAACCATGCAGAACCGGGTTCGGGAATGCTTACCGCAAGAACCTTAAGAACAGATTTTTACATAACCGCTGGTATGGCATTCGAAATTACGGTGAACGGCAATAAAGTAAATACTGTCCCGGAAGTAACGAATCGTAAAGAATACGTTTCTAATCAGATTCATTTGAATTTCCAGGCCGGAGATGAAATAATCCTGATAAAATACGTTTCTGTGCAGTCTTCTCTTTACTGCCCTGTAAAAGAACATTTTAAAATTACAACTTCACGTCTGGAATATGCAAAAAAGAAAGGATTTGAAAATCTTTTTGAAGCACATAAAAAAGCCTGGGAAAAAATATGGAGCATTTCCGACGTAAAAATTGAAGGTGATCCTGCTGCACAACAGGGAATAAGATTCAGTATCTTTCACCTTAACCAGACATATACCGGGAAAGATGAACGGCTAAATATTGGCCCAAAAGGTTTTACAGGAGAAAAATACGGGGGGAGCACTTACTGGGATACTGAAGCATTTGTCCTTCCTTTTTTTCTTAAAACTGCTCCGATGAACGTTTCAAGAAACCTGCTTCTTTACAGATACCGGCACCTGAAAAAAAGTATAGAAAACGCGAAAAAACTAGGATTCAGGGGAGGAGCCGCGCTTTACCCGATGGTTACAATGAATGGTGAAGAGTGCCATAATGAATGGGAAATTACTTTCGAGGAAATTCACAGAAACGGAGCAATAGCTTATGCCATCTTTAATTATATAAGGCATACCGGAGATAAAGATTATATGAAGAATTACGGTCTTGAAGTACTTATCGGACTTTCAAGATTCTGGAGCCAGCGGGTCTCTATTTCAAAAAACCTCGGGAAATATGTTATCCTTGGCGTAACCGGCCCAAACGAGTATGAAAACAATGTAAACAACAACTGGTATACAAACACCATTGCTGTATGGACTCTTTCTTATACCATTCAAAATATCGAGGAACTTAGTAAAAGCGATCCCGAAGCACTCGAAAAAGTTTTCAGGAAAACAAAATTCAGATATGATTCAGAAACCGGAAAATGGAAAAAAATTATCGCCGGAATGTATTTCCCATACGATAAAAAAAGAAATATTTTTCTACAGCAGGATGGTTTCCTCGACAAAGAGCTGAAACCCGCTTCAGCTATCCCCGCCTCACAGAGACCGATCAACCAGCACTGGTCATGGGACAGGATCCTCAGGTCATGCTACATTAAACAGGCCGACGTTCTCCAGGGCCTGTATTTCTTTGATGACCAATATGATACAGAAACCATCAAACGGAATTTTGAGTTCTATGAACCAATGACAGTCCATGAATCATCTTTATCGGCAGGAATTCATTCCATTCTTGCAGCCCGCATAGGAAATATTGAAAAAGCATATGAGCTTTTCATAAGAAGCACCAGACTCGACCTCGATGATTACAACAAAGAAGTATCAGAAGGCTTGCATATTACAAGCATGGCGGGGAATTGGCTTGCAATTGCTGAAGGCTTTGGAGGAATGAGAATTGCAGGAGACAGGATAAAACTTAACCCCCTTATCCCATACAAATGGAAATCATATTCGTTTCATGCCAGATTCAGAGAAATTTTATTCGAGGTTCAAATCACAAATTCTTTTTGCATTATCAGAAACCTTTCTGACAGGACTCTGCCGGTAACCATTCAAGAAAAAGAGTATGACATTTCTGCTAAATCTTTTATTAAAATAAAAACAGTATAATTATCTTTATTACTTTGAAATCACTTTAACAATAAATTAATGGAAAAAATCCTTCTTTACATTCTGGCTGTTTTTTTCGTCGCAGCTCTTTCGGCAGGAGGTTGTTTATATAAAAAAAATCGTAATAATTCCCAGCCTTTTGTTTCAGAGGTTGTTCACCCCGAATGGTCAAAAGATGCTGTTCTCTACGAAGTAAATATCAGGCAATTTACGCCTGAAGGAACTTTCAACGCATTTTGCCAGCATCTGCCCAGACTTAAAGAACTGGGCGTTGATATCCTCTGGCTAATGCCAATCCATCCTATCGGAATCAAAAACCGCAAAGATGAACTCGGTAGTTATTATTCAGTGATGGATTATTTGAAAGTTAATCCTGAATTCGGTACTCTTGAAGATTTTAAAAATTTACTCGATAAAGCCCATGAAACAGGATTTCATGTTCTAATGGACTGGGTTCCAAATCATTCATCATGGGATAATCCCCTAACCATTGAGCATCCTGAGTTTTATGTTAAGAACCGTGAAGGGAATTTTATTCCACCCATCGGGACAGACTGGACTGATGTGATACAATTCGACTGGACCAACAAAGGCCTGCAGAGTTACATGCTGAATGCCCTTAAATACTGGGTTGAACTTGGAGTTGACGGATTCAGGGTTGATCATCCGCATAAAACCCCTCCGGAATTCTGGGAAAAAGCAAGGACAGAACTATGGAAAATAAAGCCTGTACTGTTACTTGCAGAAAACGAAGGCCAGAATGAATTTTTGAAAAAAGGTTTCGATATGAATTATTCATGGGAACTGCACCACCTGATGAATCAGATTGCCCGTAAAAAGGACAGTGTTAGCTCACTTGAAAAATACTACTTAAAAGAACTCTCTGTCTATCCGCAGAATGTTTACCGGATGGTGTTTCTCGATAATCACGACGAAAATTCCTGGAACGGAACCATTACATCAAGAATGGGGGAAGCCCAGTATCCGTTTGCAGTCTTTATGTTTACAACAAGAGGTTTCCCACTGCTTTATAACGGACAGGAATCATGCCTGAACAAAAGCCTTCGGTTTTTTACCAAGGACACCATCAACTGGGATAACTGTGCCATGACTGTTTTTTATAAAAAACTCATTCGCCTGAAAAAAGATAACAAAGCTCTCTGGAACGGAGATAAAGGCGGTAAAATGGAAATTATAAAAACAAATCAACAGGGCAGGGTATTTGCTTTCAGCAGGAGCAAAGACGACAATATTCTGCTGGTTTTTCTCAATCTTCGTGATAAAGAGGTTTCCGTAAAACCTGATTTAAAAAACATTAACGGTACTTTCACCGATTATTTCAGCCATTCTGAAATCGAAATACCCCTTAACAAACCGCTTATCATTGAACCATGGGGATTCAGAATTTTTGTAAAATAATCACCTTTTTACTCTTTGCCTGCGGGTGCAGTGAAAAAACAATTCTTACTGTTCCGGAATGGTCAAAAAAGGCTGTATGGTACCAGATTTTTGTTGAACGTTTCAGAAACGGTGATACAAACAACGATCCAGCCATAAAAGACATTTCAGGTGCATACCCCGACAACTATCCGGAAGACTGGAACATAACACCGTGGGGATTCGATTGGTATGCTCACGAACCATGGCTTGACAGAATCAAGGGTGGTAATTTTTATGCAAAGATTCAGGCACGACGTTACGGAGGAGACCTCCAGGGTGTGCTCGATAAAATCAATTATATCGATTCCCTTGGAGTTACAGCAATATATTTCAATCCCCTAAATGACTCACCGTCACTTCATAAATACGATGCCCGCACATATACTCATATCGACCGCAACTTCGGACCTGACCCCGAAGGGGATGCCAGAATTATGGAGACTGAAATTCCTGACGACCCTTCAACATGGAAATGGACTTCGGCCGATCGTCTGTTCCTTAAAGTTATTGAAGAATTTCATAAACGGGGCATTAAAGTTATTCTCGATTATTCATGGAACCATACCGGAAAGGAATTCTGGGCACTTAAAGATGTAAGGGAAAAAGGGCCTGCTTCGAAATTCGCCGAATGGTATAACATAATCAGCTTCGATAATCCTTCAACACCTGAAAATGAATTCAGATACGAAGGCTGGGGCGGCAGAAATATTTACATGCCAGTCTTCAGAAAAGATATTATACCTTCAACAGACAGTATTATGCCGTTTGAAGGCAATCTTCATTCGCCTTCGCTCCGAAAACACATTTTCGATGTAACCCGCAGGTGGCTTGACCCCGATGGCAACGGTGACCCGTCAGACGGCGTTGACGGATTCAGACTCGATGTGGCAGCAGAAATACCGATGGGATTCTGGCGCGAATACCGCAGAGTGGTAAGAGAAATCAACCCGCAGGCATACCTTGTGGGAGAAATATGGTGGTTAAAATGGCCTGACCAGCTTCTCGATCCGACTCCCTTTATGAGAGAACAATTCGATGCAATTATGAATTACAGATGGTTCAGAGTTGCTAGAGGATTCTTCGCCCAGGCAGAACCCGTTCTTAACCCGTCGGGATTCGTAACATGGATCAAAAAACTTAATAAAAGAATACCACCTGAAAATCAAATGGCAATGATGAATGTGGCAGGCACACATGATTCTCCCAGGCTTTCAACTTCTTTCTACAATAAGACCCTCGATAAATATCATGCAAAGCCATCAGAAAATCCTGATTATAAAATTAACAGGCCCGACAGTATAACACTTCTTGAACAAAAAATGTTTCTTGTACATCAGTTTACATTTGTCGGAGCACCCCATATCTGGTACGGCGAAGAAGTCGGAATGTGGGGAGCCGATGACCCCGATTGCCGCAAACCAATGGTGTGGGACGATATAATTTACGAAGTTGAAAAAACCCATTTTTTCCCCGATAAAACAAGACCTGCCGACACAGTTAAACCAGATAAGAAACTGCTCGCATTTTACAGACAGATGATTAACCTGAGAAAAGAAAATCCGGTTCTTGTTTACGGAACTCTGAATTTCCTGATCACCGATGACAACAGAATGATCCTTGCCTACTCACGCAAAAAAGGTTCCGAGGAAATCATTGCAGTATTCAACAGATCCGGCAAGGAACAGTCAGTGAATTTACCCGTACAGAAAAAAGCTCACTATTCTGAGCTCTACCCCGGTAACAATAAAAATTACAAAGCGGAAAATAGAAATCTGAATTTAAGTTTAAAACCTCTTTCTGCTCTGGTACTTAAACGAACCGGAACCTGATTCAGTTCCTGACAATTTTTTTCACATCATAATACCGTCCTGCTCGCACGTGTACAAAATATATTCCCCGGGGAATGTCATTCCCCATGTTATCCTTTCCATCCCATTCAACAATATTTTCATTCAGGGCAGATATTTTCCTTAGCCATATTACATTTCCGGTTGAATTATAAACTGTCACCATTAGGGAACCCTGAAGCTTTGTTTCTATATTAAAAATAAATCTGCCCTCTGATGGATTAGGATAAGCGCTTACCGATACTAAATTAATATCAAATATATTTTTTACGCCAAGATACTCTTTCGGAGAAGGGAGCCTGACAGTAGTATAAATTCTGTATTCCCCGGCAGATAATGTAAGAGGGTCACTCAGGGAATTAACAGTAAGTGAATCATCGGTGAAATATTCGTACCACTTCCCTGTTTTTGGAAACAGAGGGGTAAACGTTGCTGCAGAAATATCAAAATTGCCCACAACATAAACTTTTATGTTCTGAGAACTTAATATTATACTCTTCTGTTTACCCGAAAGATAAAATGTGAACACAGGATTGACAAAAGCATCACACGTCTGCCTCAGATTGTTCATTATGCCGAAAATCCGATACAGTCTTTGTCTCTCCGGTATCGAAAAATAATGCCATACCAGAGGCTTTACACCCGTTCTTCCATTATAATCAATCGATATGTCATATCCCAGTTCGCCGAATTGCCATATCATCTTGGGCCCCGGAATTGAGAGAAGAAAAACGGCTGCCATTTCCATCCTCCGCAAAGCCGTCTGAAGATTTTTCACATTATAACCCGGAACAGAAGCTCCGTACGCAAGAGCTTTATACATAATTCTTTCCTCATCATGACTTTCCATGTAAGAAACCAGGTTAGGGACTTTCCATCCTCTCGAAATATGGGTTGCTCCCGATAAATCAGAATCATAACCCATAACTGCTTCCGCAAACTGATAATTCATGTTACCCCAGATAAGCATCCCATACTCGGCCAGTTCTTTTTCTTCAGCATTATCTGTAAAATGTTCCAGAATTATATAAGCAGAAGGATTAACTTCTCTGATCCTGTCCGCAATTCTTTTCAAAATGGCTATTCTTGAAGCATCATAAGCCCATCCATCTCCCGGTGTATTGGTAAACCCTTTGGTAAAGTCAAATCTGAAACCATCTACCTTATACTCTTTAAGCCAGTATGAAGTAATACGGTCAACTAGTTTTTTAGTTGCCGGACTCTCATGGTTAAAATCTGCTCCCCATTTATACACCGGATTGGGTGATACGGAGTTGAACCATGGGTTTGGAGTTTTCATCACTATCTCCTGTGAACCGTAATGATCGAGATAGAGCTGGACAAAAGGAGACTGACCATAGCAATGATTTAGAACTAAATCCATTATTACGGCAATGCCCTTGCTGTGGCAACTGTCGATAAATGCTTTGAAATGATCTTTAAGCCCATAGTATTTATCAGGTGCAAAATAGAATGCCACATTGTATCCCCAGCTGAGATTACCCTCGAACTCAGTAACAGGCATCAGCTCAATAGCATTTATACCCAGATTTTTCAGATATCTGAGGGTATCGGTCAGAGTTTTAAAATCGTGAGAAGCAACAAAATCTCTTATTAGCAGTTCATAAATTATGAGCCTATCGGGCGACGGTGCTTTAAAAGATTTATTTTTCCATTCATAAGGCTCCTGCGCTGTCTGCAAAATTGAAACCATGCCCTGGGTAATTCCTTTTGGGTATTTAATCAGCCCCGGATAGGTCGTTTCGTCAATGTAATCATCATTAAAGGGATCAAGTACTTTATCAGCATAAGGATCAGCAATATAAAGTGTACCATCAACAAGATACTGAAACCTGTATTCTTTTCGTGGCGCAAGGCCTTCAATTTTTACCCAGTACCGTTCGTTGTCGGGTGTAATCTTCATGTAGCCTTTATTACACGCCAACCAGTCGGTAAAGTCGCCTGTTGCAAAAACATAACTTTTGTATGGAGCATGAAGAACAAGAACAACAGAAGAATCGTTGATATAATTGATGCCATCAATGACCCCTGCCGGTAAGTCTTCAACTTCAACCGGTTTTCTTATGTGACAAAAAAACGAGTCTGCTGTAAACCTCGGCAGGTCCCATGCCACTGCTTTAATCCAGTTTTCTCCGTACTGGCTGGCAATAATCGTGTCAGTCACAAGATCCTTCGTCCTGCCGCTTTTCCTGTACTGATTATTTACATAAAGCGAAACAGAATCAGCATCTGTTGCGGAAGCACTAATTCCGATAAGGTCATTTTTTTCGACAATAACAGAAAACCTTTCAGGTAATGTAAATACTACATTCAATCCGCTTTCAAAAACATCTATGAATATATCAGGCCTTGTCTGTCTGGTCCCATCAGAATTTCTGAAAACAAGTGCAATTTTTTTGACCTTTTCACCTGGTAATACATTGTAAAACATTTCAATACTGGGCGAAATAACAAACTCATACCTGTAGTTGCCCAGATAATTAAGCTTGGGCTGAACAGCATTATTTCCCCATGTTCCTATAACTTTCTGCCAGTTCGGGCTGCCTTCCAGAATAAGTCCCGTATGAACATAAATATCGCCTGTATAATTATGAAGTTCTCCTGCATCTTTGTTTGTATCATAATAGATTTTAATAACCTTCCCAGGTGTTGGAACAGCAGGGTCTGTTGAGATCATCTGACCCGAAGCGAAGGTAAGAAAAGCCAGATAAAAGACCGCTGATATTAGAATTTTTTTGTATTTAACCATGGGAGAAGTCAATTTTATTAATTTTTTTATCTGAAGTTATATTTTTCAGTCATATAATTAATGCCTTTTATAGTGTTACCCTGGAAGTCGAAAAGAGTATTGCAATCCCATGATGAGCCTGTACCCCATAGGTCCTTCATATCGGAGGTAATCCACGCAGGTTCCCAGTAGAAAATACCTTTTCCGCCCCCTTCAATAATTTCCTGAACAAGAGCCTTCAGGTAATTAAATTGACCATCCTGAGTTGCAGGAAACCGGTCAGTTAATTTTCCTGTATCAATGATATTGGCATAACTATCAGCATTATCTGTAGTCCATGGGTATGCCGTTTCCATTATTATCACATCCTTCATGTATTTTGTTTTAAGCAATGAGATATAGTTGCTCAGATCTTCCAGTTTAACCTTTGACCATATATAGTAATAAGATAATCCGATAAAATCATAATCTGTTAATCCTTTTTGCCCGAGGCCTTCAAACCATGGGTCGGCATTCTCGGGTTGTGCTACATGAATTATTATTCTGGGTTTCACCTGGCTTGAATTGCCAGCGCTTCTTATTGCATCTATTGCACCATTAAGAAGATATATCATGTTATTTTCGTTTCCGTTCCATCGACTTCCTGTGGGAAGAAGGAAACCCGGGTTAATTTCATTTCCGGGCTGAACATAATCCGGCATAAGTCCTTCCCTGTCAAGTTCTTTAAGAGTCTTATATGTATAATTGTACAGACTATCGCGGAGGGAAACTAAATCCAGTGATTGCCAGGCTGCCGGTTTAATCTGCTTTGAAGGATCGGCCCATGTATCGGAATAATGAAAATCAAGACAAACCTTCATTCCTGATTCTTTTGCCCGCCTGATTCCTTCTTTAACGTCATTTAAATCGTTGTACATTTTGCCTGAGGGGGGAGAATAAACCTCCTTTGTCCATACCGGGTTGTGAAAAAGCCTGAACCGGACAACGTTTGTTCCGTATTGTTTGAAAATCAGGTAAGGATCTTTGATTTTTCCCGAATCCCTGTAAACCCCGCCGTGCTCAAGAATCTGATTTACATACGAAAGATCGGCTCCCATAACGAATGTGTCGGGAGAATAATAAGTTCTTTTCAGCTGTGAATTGTCGCTCTGACGTTTGCAGGCAGCTATTCCTGTAAGTATGACGGCTAGAATCACAAAATAATTACACCTGTTCAGCATATTTTTCGGTGTTTAAAAACCTTTATTATAATTCTTTAAGAGAAAAAGAGGTTATCACCTTTTGATGATAACCTCTTTATAATTCTCAATCATTCATTTAATTTTTAACAATCTTATATTTATAGATTGTTTTGCTCAGGTCAAGAGTAATTGTGTAATTACCGTTTTCGGCAACAGGGATATTATCGCCATTATATTCAAGCTTCTTGTCACCTCCCGTATCACCGAGGTTAATTGTCCATGCACCATTGGCTCTGAATTTAAACGATTTACCGCCAATCAGATTTACAGTTACCGTCCAGGTATTTTCATTTATGTTATATGTCATTGGTGTATCGGTGCTCCATCCTCCCGGTGTTGCATCACCAATAAGTGCCCATGTAGTTTTCACCCATGAATACGTTGCCTCGTTAAGGTCAGCATTGATTCTGAATTGCCCAGGGCCTCCGGTAACTTTAATGTTGTTACCACCCCAGCCCCCGATTTTCAAAGTACCCGACATTCCACTCGGATCAGGATCACCTATTGTATTGGGTTCTTCCCATGCCGGTACCTTTGTAAGTTTGAATTCTGTGTTTGCATCAGGGAAATAAAGATAACCTTCATATTTACCATCACTTTTTGCGGAAGTAATAACCGGGGTTGATTGATTCAGGTTCCATCCCTGATAACTGCCGGGTACATAGAGCTTCGGATACTCTATTACCTTCTCAAACGGTTTTACATTTATTGTTAATGTATCGGAATAAATAAGAGGCACGTTGGGATTAATAAATGTCTTAAGCCTGCATTTAACTCCGACTGAAACATCCGGCTCTGCACCGAGTATAAGCAGAACGGTATTCATTTTCGAATTTAGAACTTCCAGTTCCGTACTGGTTGTTACTCCTATATCATTAATATCCTTGAAATTGTTGATGGAAACCTGCAGGGTGTAAGTAACAGCAGCTTTAAAACCATAATCAGCAGCTGACCATTTAAAAGTGGTCATTACATTGTTTTCATTTTCGGCATTGATTGTAAAACTTGCCCCTGAAGTTGGAGCCGATAATTTAGGCCTTACTATTTCATTTGTATTTTTTATAAAAGGCCCTTCGGGAAGTTCTTCACATCCTGCAATAAAAAGCAGGCCAAGAACTGTAAACAGTGATATATATTTTGTTTTCATATGCCTGAGATTTTACATTATTTTATTTTTAATATCCAGGATTCTGAACCAGGTTTGGATTTGCTCCTATGTCTGATGATGGAATCGGGAATAAATCAAGATGACTGCTTGTTGAAACTCCCTCTTTTATTCCACCCTTCCATTCCCACACATATGTTGAATTGCTGAATTTTCCAAACCTTATAAGGTCTGTCCTCCTGTGGCATTCCCAGTAAAGTTCCCTTGCTCTTTCATCAAGAATGAAATTGAGATTAAGCTGCCCCGCAGTAATATCACCCGATGTATCACCATACGCTCTGCGTCTTAATGCATTCACATAACTAAGGGCCGTGGTAAGGTCACCCCCTGTTCCTCCCCTCAGAACTGCTTCCGCATAAATAAGATATGCATCTGCAAGCCTGAAAACCGGAAAATCCGTATCCGGGTGGGTTCTGTCTTTACCGGGTGTGCCATTTCTCTTTATATTTTTCCATTTCTTTATAGCATACCCTTCTGTAAAGAGGAAAATATCTGAAATTGATTTTGACTGTCCGCTGGTATGAAACATCGCCCTCTTGTCAGTTGACCCGGTAATATCAGGGAACTTATCAACAAACTGAGGTGTTGTACGCGTACCGCCCCAGCCGCTTCCTATGCCAAATTCAGCAGGAGACATATTCCCTCCTACAGCTGCATTTATTATAAATGTCGTCCCTCCCCATGTTTTTGTGTTTTCACCATCAAATGCAATGGGGAAAATTATCTCATTGCATAAATTGTTATCAGCAAGGAACAGGTGAGCATAATTAGGCTCAATCGTATAAGGGCTTGCAATCACTTTCTTAATCCATGTCAGCGCATCGGTATATTTGGCTTCCTTGATATACACCTCTGCGTTCAGATAAAGTTTTGCGAGAAGCATCCATGCTGCGGCTTTATCAGCTCTGCCATATTCGTTGGTTTTCGGATTCTTCAGCTGTCCTTCAATATCAAGGAGCTCCGATTCCAGATATTTAAATAAATCTTTTCGTAAAATCTGTTTCGGAAGGAAAGCCCCTACTGCATTTGTTTCATCCACAAACGGCACATTACCGAAAAGATCTATTGCATGATAATAACTTAAAGCCCTCAGAAACCTGGCTTCAGCCCTGTACATCCGGATAGTGGCTTTTTCAGCTTCTGTAAAACCTCTCTCCGAAAGCTTATTCTCCGATGACTCCCTTATAAATTCATTGCACAATGATATCTGATAATAAATTCTGTTATAGAGTGCCTTGATGAATTCACCTCCTGAAGTCCATGTCTGGAAATGATAATCTTTCAGTGTTCCGTCATTCCATGCAATAACTGCCTCGTCGGTTGTAAGCTCCTGCGCAAGCCAGTATTGCCTCAGGTACTGAGAAAAACCTTCATCAATGCCGCTTATATCAGGATTCCCATGAGGCCCCTGCTGGCCCGATAATGCCAGACCGGCATAACACTTGGCAAGAACCTGCCTGTATGCAGTAGTGTCTTTATATACTGTGGCAGAGGTAATTACCAGAGGATCAATCGGAACAGTATCCAGATCTTTCAGACACGATGTAAGAGCCATTAAAATGGCTACCATCGCAACTGCTGCAGTCTTAAAATATTTTGTATTCATATCTGTCTGGTATTAATAGTTAAAACTCTAATCTTGCGCCAAGCATAAAGGTCATTGGACGCGGATAAATATTATTGTCTATCCCGTTAAATATTTCTGGATCAAGACCTGAATATTTTGTAATAATAAACAGGTTCTGAATTGAAAGATATACTCTCAGTGAACCATTCGACTCACTGATATTTTCGAAATTATATCCAAGGTTCACATTGTCCATTCTCAGGAATGATCCGTTCTCGAGGAAATGGTCTGACCAGTACTGAGGATTTGAGAATTTGGTAGTAAGAATACTCCTGTTCAGATTGTTAAGGGCACCTACGGAAGCATAAAGTCCTGCATATGAACTTCCGGAAGCAACATTGTTATATACATAGTTTCCGATGCTCACCCTTCCATTAAAGCTGAAATCAAAATTCTTGTATCTGAACATCGAATTGAAACCCATAAGGATATCAGGATACGGATCTTTTACCCTGTATCTGTCTGACAGACCCTGTGAGGTCACAATTCCGTCTCCATTTCTGTCAACATACAGATTGTCAACAGGATTACCCTGTGCATCATAAACCTGTTCAGCAAGGAAGAACGAATTTCTCGGATAACCGACAGTATTAATCTGGACATAGTTACCGACACCGCCGGAAATTCCTCCGGTCTCAACACCAATAAACTCCGGATCATCTACAGCGGTAAGCTTGGTGATTTTATTCTGGTTAATTGTGGCATTTACTCCTATATTCCAGGAATAATCCGGATTCACCAGCGGTTTTACATTCAGAGAGAATTCAAATCCTTTGTTTATGAGATTACCCACATTGGTTGTAATTCGGTTAGTCAGATTTGTACCTGCAGGTACATCAATTGTATTAAGAAGATCTTTTGTCGGACGATAGTAATATTCAATCGTTCCTGTAATTCTGTCTTTCAGGATTCCAAAATCAATACCTGCGTTATATGTTGTTGTTTCCTCCCACTTAAGATTTCTGTCATATCCTTCCGGACGCAGTGTTGTAACAAACGTATTACCGAACTGATATCTTGCATTATCCTGACCGTATGTATATCTGGCAAGATAAGGATAATCACCACCTATATCCTGTTGACCGGTTATTCCGTAACCCAGTCTTAATTTGAGAGCGCTGAAAAGGTTTCCGCTTTTGAGAAATCCCTCTTCCTTAATATCCCATGCCAGAGCAAGTGAGGGGAAAAGACCCCAGCGGTTTTCTTTTGCAAATTTTGAAGAACCATCATCACGAAGTGTAAATGTAAGCAGATACCTGTCGAGCAATACATAATTCAATCTTCCGAAGAATGAGATAAGATAACTTTCAGTAAAGTACTCATTATCCTGATATGTAATTGTCTTAGCATAGTTTCTTTCGAGATAACTTCCTTCCCTGTAAAAATGCTGCCAGGAATAACCTGCTGTAAAATCCACCCTGCTTCTTATTGCTTCAATATCCTTTTTGTAATTAACGTAGATATCAAGAAGTTCATTTTTCTTATTCTGAGTATAGGTATTATATCTGCCTCTTCCAGAGTTCCAGTACCACGCAGCCATTTGTGAAACAATTACCTTACCGTCGCTCCAGGAATAATCGGCTCCGGCATTGACGGTTAATTTCAGGTCAGGAAGGAAATGCAGTCTGTAATCCATTTCAATATTACCCAGAAACCTGTGTACCATTGACCTGTCATTTCTAAGATCAAGAAGTGCCACGGGATTGCTTGTTACACCGATTGTAATCGGATCACCGTTAGGCTGTTTCCATGTAAAATATCCTCCATACTGGCTGCTCGAAGGATCATATACAGGCTGTGTCGGATCCATTGATACGGCAGCTCCAATAGCACCATGGTCGGCAAACCTGTTTCTTACATTCATATATTTTGCATTAATATTGAATGTAAGATGTTTGTCGAGCAGACTCGGATTAAGGTTAAGGGTGGAAGTAAGTCTTTCCAGACCGGAGGTTTTCAGAAGTCCCTTTTCATTTGTGTATCCTACCGAAAAACGATAGGGCACAACTTTGTAACTGCCTGAAAAACTCAGATTGTGATCAAGAGAAGTTGCAGTCTGGAAAATTTCATCCTGCCAGTCGGTTCTGTATTTGCCAAGCAAACTGACAGCCTGGGAACCTTCGGAATACCTGGAATAAACGAGTGATCTGAATTCTTCAGGAGAAAGAACCTTCACCTCGCCGGTTCTGAAACCTACAGAAAATGAACCATCATATGTAACCCTGAAAGGTCTGCCCTGCAGTCCTTTTTTGGTAGTGATGATAATCACACCGTTGGATGCTCTTGAACCATAGATAGCAGTAGCAGATGCATCTTTGAGTACAGTAAAAGATTCAATATCGTTGGAATTGATAAGGTTCAGCGGGTTAGGCATTCCTGAAACACCGGCGTTATCTATAGGTACTCCGTCAATAACTATAAGAGGATCGTTACTTGCTGAGAGAGATGAGCCCCCCCTTATTCTTATCGTTGCTCCTGCAGTGGGGTCACCTCCTGATGTGGTAATCTGTACCCCGGGTATCTTACCAATAATCAGTTCCTGAGGTCTGGCAACCGACCCCCTGTTAAAATCACGTGTACCAATTGCAACAACCGAACCTGTTGCATCTTTTTTAGTCACCGTACCGTAACCAATCACAACAACTTCCTGCAATGCCTGAACATCAACAGCAAGAGACACATCAATCGTTGTCCTGTTATTAACCGGTACCTCCTGAGTCAGATATCCCACATAAGAAAATTGCAGAATTGCAGTTGAAGGTACAGTAATGGCATAATATCCATTGGCATCAGTCATGGTGCCGTTAGCAGTTCCCTTCTCTATAACCGTTACACCTGTAAGAGGAGAACCATCCGAAGCATCCGTAACTTTACCTGTGACCCTAATTCCCTGAGCATAAAGTGCCCCGCTAAAGAACACGCCCAGGAAAAACATCCACAGAAATAAACTGATACTTTTTTTCATAAAGATTGATTTTAAATTATTTTCTTGTTTCAATGTTCGAATTATTATTGATGAAACAAATTTACAAAAAAATTATTTAAAGCAAATTAAATTTATTAATTTTCAATAAATTAAGAACTTTTTGCCGCAAACGTTTGAAATGTAAATAAGATTATATTTAAACAGCCTGTCTGTTTATTTTTTTAATTTTCATTCCAACTATTGTCTATGATTTTAAATCAAAAATTTTAAAATAGACAGATAAAAATTATTTTTATATCGATTTAGGACCATCATGCATAAAAAGGGACAGGTAACAATTAAGGATATTGCAAAAGAGCTCGGCATATCTCCTTCAACTGTTTCAAAAGCTTTGAAGAACCATCCTGATATTTCACCAGAAACGAAGAAAGCTGTAAGGGAACTGGTTGAAAAACTGAATTACAAACCTGATCCCATAGCCCTCAGCCTGAAAATAGGACAGAGTAAAACTATTGGTGTTATCGTTCCGGAAATTGTTCACTATTTTTTTTCAACAGTTATCAGCGGGATCGAAGATGAGGCTTATAATAAAGGCTATCAGGTAATTTTCTGCCAATCGAACGAAACCTATGACAGGGAAGTGCGCGCTATTGAAACCCTCCTTGCAGGAAGGGTTGATGGAATACTTATCTCAATGTCAAAAACAACCGAAAAATTTGACCATTTCAAAAAAATAACGGAATACGGCATCCCTCTTGTATTTTTCGACAGAATTTGTGAAGAGATTGAAACGGACAGGGTTATGGTGGATGATGAAGAAGGAGCTTTTAAGGCTGTAACACACCTTATTGAAACAGGATGTACTGAAATCATTCATCTTGCAGGCCCCCAGAATCTCCGGATAGCCCTAGAAAGAAAAAATGGTTATAAAAGGGCTCTGACGCAATCAGGTCTGCATGTGAAGGAAGAAAATATAATACTATGCGATAATTCAGAAATTGCTAATGAAGTAGTTCCTCAATTACTTAAAAGAGAAAAGATACCCGACGGCATTTTTGCCGTAAACGACCTTACCGCTGCCGAAACCATGAAAATTATAAAATCTGCAGGACTTAAAGTTCCTGAAGACATATCTGTTGTGGGCTTTACAAGCGGTATGATTTCAGACCTTACCGATCCTCCGCTTACTTCAGTTGAACAACACGGTTATGAAATTGGAAGGGAATCCGTAAAATTATTGATAGACAGAATAGAAAATAAAATTTCAGGTGATTTTATTACAAAGGTTATTAAAACTGAACTTATAATTAAAAAATCATCTATAAAACTCTAACCCCGCTCCCCAGGCAGGGATCGAACCTGCGACCTACGGATTAATCCCGACTCGTCGGGACTCTAACCAGCTCAAC
>Ga0067045_1002492_pt1 | contig 139741 bp, 106 predicted proteins | sample TerdegcTABiofilm_FD_59184 | JGI IMG/M metagenome (GOLD analysis project Ga0067045, IMG submission 59184) | Combined Assembly of (Gp0054472, Gp0054536) Wastewater bioreactor microbial communities from Singapore -Terephthalate degrading...
GCCCCTACGGGCGGACACGCGGGCCAATCCATGACCCTCCGCGTCCTCTGCGTCCTCGGCGGTGAAACCCTGGCGCGCGCCGCTGGGAGAGGGCTAGGGTGAGGGGCGTTTGGATCGCGAAGGACGCGAAACGGCGCGAAAGACACGAAAGGCGCGGGCGCGCGTGCGCGCATCGCCGCGCGGCGCACCGCGTAGGGGCGACCCGCGGGTCGCCCCTACGGGCGGACACGCGGGCCAATCCATGACCCTCCGCGTCCTCTGCGTCCTCGGCGGTGAAACCCTGGCGCGCGCCGCTGGGAGAGGGCTAGGGTGAGGGGCGTTTGCGCGGCACACCTCACCCCGGCCTTCGGCCTGCCCCTCTCCGCGCGCGGATAGGGGGAACGAGGGGGTGAGGTTGGCATCGCCGCGCGGGGCTGAACCCCCGCGCTGACGGAACAAAGCCCCTTCGGGGCTGGGCCGGCGCGCGGGGCGTCGTTCCCTCTCCCGCTGGGAGAGGGCTAGGGTGAGGGGCGTCGCCCGCGGGTCGCCCCTACGCCAGGCCCAACACCCTTCGTGTGGATTCGTGTGATTCGTGGATGACGCCAGCCCGCGCGACGGCCAATTTGACAAATCGGCCCCTCCCGCATACGGTAGGCCATCACGGATACCACGGAGGAGCGCGCCATGTCCCTTGACAGCACACCCGCTCACCAGCACCATCACGCTCGCATCACTGCGAAGGTCGCAGTCGCCACGGACGACGGCCTCACCGTCCGCGAGACGTTCGCCGGCGCCGCCTGCTACGCCGTCCTCACCGTGCACGAGAGCGACATCATCCACAGCGAACTGCGCGAGGCCCCGCCCACCGGCCACGCCGGGGACCTGGACCGCGCCATCGGCGTGCTGCGCGACTGCCAGGTGGCGCTGGCCCGAAGCATGGACGACGACACGCGCAGCGCCCTCCAGCGCGCCGGGATTCAGCCGTTCGCGACGCCCGTGGACCTGGTGGAGGACGCCGTGGACCGCTTCGTGCTGGACACCCTGGCCGAAATGGGGCGCTAGAGCGGAAGCGAGCCGCGGCGCGCCCGACATACCCGCATATCTGCACGGGACAATGCGGCCAGAAAGAGGCGGAGGGGTTGCTGCCTGCTCAGCAACCCCTCCTGTTTTTGCGCGTTGTTCCGGAGCCGTAGCCCCTTCCCCTCAACGCGCCTCCTAGGGGAGGACCAGTAGTTGTCCGACGTAGATCACCCATGGGGCGGTGATGCCATTGGCAGCCGCCAGGGCCTCCACCGTAGTCCCGTGCCGCCACGCGATGGAGTAGAGCGTGTCGCCGGGGAGCACCGTGTAGACGCGCCCGGGCCGCGGCTGCGCCTGTGGCAGCAGGAGCCGCTGGCCGGGGTAAATCCACCACGGGTTGGTGATGCGGTTCAGCAGCATGAGCGTCTGCACCGTCGTGCCGTGCCGCAGGGCGATGGACGTGAGCGTGTCGCCGGGCTGCACCACGTAGATGCGACTCTCGGTCTCGCCGCCCGCAGGGATGAGCAGGCTCTGGCCCACGTAGATGAACCAGGGGTTGGCGATGCGGTTGAGCCGCGCCAGTTCCGCAACGGTCGTGCCATAGCGCCACGCGATGGAGAACAACGTGTCGCCCCGCTGGACGATATAGACCTGGGTTTCCGCGGGCGGCTGCGGCTGGCCTTCCGGCACCACCAGCACCTGGCCCACGTAGATGAAGGACGGATCGGCCAGCCCGTTCAGCGCCACCAGCACGTCCACCGTCGTCCCGTAGCGCAGCGCGATGGAGTAGAGCGTGTCGCCGGGCTGCACGGTGTAGCGCCCCAAGGGCAGCGGCGTCGCCGTGGGGAGCGGCGTGGCCGTGGGCAGCGGCGCCGATGTGGGCCACGGCGTCGGGCTTGGGCTGGGCACGGGCGACGTGGGCCATGCCGTCGGGCTGGGCAGCGGCGTCGCCGAAGGCCACGGCGAGCCGGTAGGCGCGGGCGTCGGCGTCCAGACCGGCATCGTGGGCCACGGCGTGGCCGACGGAGTCACCGTCGCGCCGGGCACCGTGGGCAGCGGCGTGGCCGTCCACGTGGGCGTCGGCGAGGGCGACGGGGGCTGCGGCGTCTGCGTGGGCGCGGCCGTAGGATACCCCGTCGGCGTGGCCGAAGGGTAGGCTGTCGGCGTGCGGGTTGGCGTGGCCGAAGGCAGCCCCGTGGGCGTCCGCGTCGGCGTGGCCGATGGCGCGGGCGTGAACGTGGCCGTAGGCGTCCACGTCGCGGTGGGCGTGGCCGTCGGCGGCACGGTCGGCGTCGCCGTCGGCGTGGGTGTCGGCGTCGGCACCCAGGGCGGCGTGTACCAGGGCAGCGGCGTAGGCGTGTTGGTCGCCGTCGCCGTGGGCGTGCGCGTCGGCGTATGGGTCGGCGTGGGCGTCGGCGTGCCGGTCGCGCTGGCGGTCGGCGTCGGCGTATAGGTGGGCCACCACGGCGGCAGTTTGGTGCTCGTGGCCGTCGGCAGCGGCGTGGGCGTCTCGGTCGGCTCGGATGTCGGGCGCGCCACGGGCGTCTGCGTGGTCTCGGGCACGGGCGTGGGCGTCGGCGTCGCCGTCGGCGTGGGCGAAGGCGTATGGCCGGGCGCGGGCGTGTCGGTCGGCGCAGGCGTGAATGTGGGCGTGGGCGTCCACGTGGCTGTAGGCGTCGGCGTGGCCGTCGGCGTGTCGGTAGGCGTCGGCGTATGCGTCGCCGTGGGCGTATTCGTAGCCGTAGGCGTCCACGTCGCGGTCGGCGTCGGCGTGTCGGTAGGCGTCGGCGTATGCGTCGCCGTGGGCGTGGGCGTCCAAGTGGCTGTAGGCGTCGCCGTCGGTGTATCCGTGGCCGTCGGCGCGGGCGTGGCCGTATGGGTCGGCGTCGGCGTCGGGGTCTCCGTCGGCGTGAGCGTCGGCGTCGCCGTGGGCGTCCGCGTGGCGGTGGGCGTGCGTGTCGGCGTCGCCGTCGGCGTGTCGGTCGGCGCGGGCGTGAACGTGGCCGTCGCCGTGCGCGTTGGCGATGGCGTGAGGGTGGGCGTAGCCGTCGGCGTCGCCGTGGCGGTCGGCGTCGGCGTGGGCGTGGGCAACGTGTACTTCAGCACCAGGCGCGGGCGCACATCCGGCACCGCGTGGTTGGCCGACGCAAACTGGTACTCCACCGATACGCTGCCCGCCCCCTTCAGGACGAATCCCCTGTTGGCCGACGGATTCTGGAGCCACTCCTGCACCGCGTCGGTAACGTTGAACGTGTACCACGCGCCGGCGTCGCTCAGGGTGCGAGAATCCAGCGGGGTGCCCGTGCGGTCGTCGGGGATGCCGTTGGCGCCCGGCGCGGCCCAGGCCAACTGGTTCGTCGCGCGAAGCCAGGTCGCGGCGTCGTCGCTCCACTCCTTGTTCACCTTGTAGAGCGTAACGGTCATCGGATTGGGGTTGCTGCGGTTCTCCACATACAGTTCCAGCGAAGCCGACTCCAGCCGCGCCCCCGGCGGCAGGTCTATGGCGTGGAACGTGATCAGCGAAGCACGCACATCGCCCTGGCGCACGGCGATTCGGCTAGCCGTGCCGTTCGTCTTGTTCTCGTCCCAGGCGTCAATAAGCGTGTCCTCGGTTCCGATGTATCCGTTCACACCTTCCTGCAAAATTCTTACGGCCTGGTTGGGCGCCAGCGTCGGCGTGGGCGGCGGAGGCTGCGGTGCCCCCGGCGCTGTGGCGGTGGGCTGCGCCGTGGGCGTGCGGGTGGGCCACGGCGTGGGCGTAGGCTCGAACCCCGTCCACGAGCCAGCCACGTCCAGGAAGTGGATGGTCTCGTCGCCATCGCCGTTGTTCCAGATGCGCAAATCAGCCATCCCCGGCAACTGATCGTTGAAGTAGGCGTCGGTGATGATCCAGTCTTTCTGCACCCACATGTTGGTGCCGCGCTTCTGGATTTCCAGCGTCTTGACGCCGCCCTGGGCGTCGGGATATTGCAGCGACAGTTTGTCCGTGCCCTTGTCCAGGTACACGAGGGAAATCTTGTAGGTCAGGCCGCCCTGCGGAGGCAGGTTGGCGAAAGGCCAGCCGTTGTCTATGTCAAACGTCATGTAGGTGTTGCCGCTGGCCTGGTCGGTGCGTCGGGCCGTGTAGGAAGGCGAGGTCTGGCGCAGCATGTCCTCGGTGCGCGGGTTGGTGAAGTACTGACTGCGCGCAGGCGACGGCAGGTCGGTGTTCTTGACGGCGACGGTGCGGCTCTGGGGCGCGGTCTCCAACCGATACAGGTAGAACATGTAGTCGCCGTAGAGGCCCGACGTCCAGCAGCCGGTGGCCTCCTTGCGGGTCGTGTCCTGCGCCTCGCGTAGGGCAATCCAAACGCTGGGCGTGGTCTCCACATTCTTGCCCAGATGCGTATTCACGAAGTTGGAGAAGCCAGGGACAGCGGCGAATACGCCAAGCACGTCCGAGTGGATGTCCATGAAGTCCAACTTGTGCGACATGGCCGCCAGGAACATCCAGTACGCGCCCGCTGGCCCAGGCATGATGTGCATGCCGCCCGCCGTCTCGCCCGCGCGGGGCAATAAGGGCCTGCGCAGCCAGATGACGGACTCGCCCGTGCGCTCGGCGTTGCTCTTGTAGGTGAGCGCGCCCGAGTTGGGCTGCCAGATGTTGGTCTTCAGGCCCACGGGCGGGTTCAGCGTCGCGCCAAAGTCCACATTGTAGGGCAGGCCCGCCAGGTAGATGGGCTTGTTGGGGAACGCCTCGCGGTGCCACTTCTCGGCATCCAGGAGCAGTTTCTCAAACTCATCCTGCGTAACCTGCTTGAGCAATTCCCCCTCATAGTCGCACCCACCCATGTTCTTGGTGGCCACCGCCTCGCCGTCAAAGCCGATGCCGATGACCACGCCGGCCAGGCGCGGGTCGTTCCCGAACTCCTGCCCCAGGGCGTAGATCAGTTTCCGGTATTCCTCCTGCCAGACGGGGTCGTCATACTTGGGAGCCACCTGGGACTTGGCGCACCCCGCCGGTTGCAGGATGTAACTCCCGCCGATGAGTCTTTTCACCCGCTCGGGCGTGAAATCAATCACCGTACCGTCCAGTTGAGCGCCGTAGAAATACACGTGCAGGATCACCGGCTTGGAAATCTGCTGCCCGTCCGGGAGCGTGATCTTCATCTGCGACGCCTTGTCCAGGTAAGCGCGCAGGCTGCTGAAGTCGCCATCAATGGCGTCCCATGTTACGATGTTCATGGAGCCGAAGGGGCCGTATTCGGGCATGTCGTTGGGGTTCACGTTGCGCCAGTCGTACATCCAGTACACGATGGCGGGCGGCTTGGGGACGTTGCGCGGGGGCGAGGCCACCCACACCACGCGGTTGGCCGCCGAGCCGTCGTACTTGGCGCCGGCGAATTGCGCCACGTCGCCCGTGAACACGGCGGTAATCGTGTTGTTGCCATGCTCCGCGCCCGAGGCGCTCAGCGTCGCCTGCGCGTAGCCGTCGGCGTCGGTGGAGGCGCTTTTCTGATCATAGAAGCCCGAGAAGTAGATGGTGCGGCCGGCGGGCAGGGGCTTCCCCTGGGTGTCCAGCAGGCGGGCGCGCACGGTAACCGAATCGCCCCGCGACACCTGGCTGGGCAGCGAGACGATCTCCATCCGCGTGGGGATGGCGTCGGCGCCGCCCCCGACCATGAACATGCCCGTGGCGCGGCTGCCTGTGTACTGGGCGTCGCCCTGGAAGTAGGCCACCGCCTGATAACTGGTGGCCGTGTTGCGGAACCCGCCGGAGCCGCAGAACCCGCTGCGCAGGAGGTCGTTGACGATGGGCATCTCGTACACGGCGCGGCCCTGCGCGTCGGTGCGGGTGTAGTAGGCGTAGTTCCACTCGTCGTTGTACGTGAAGGCGATCTTCCGCCCGCCCAGCGGGTTCCCGTTCACGTCGGTCAGGATGGCCTCCATGCGCAGGGTAGAGGTTCCGATGCGCATGGACTCATTGGGCGACAGATTGAGGGTCAGGCGCGACTCCTGCCGCACCACGTGGGGCACCACCGTCTCGCCAGTCGCCGGTTGCTGCTGCCGCCTAGGGGCCAGCGCCCCCTTGAGCGCCAGGAACAGCGCCGCGCCGAACAAGAGCACGATGGCCGCGATGAGCAGGATTCGCAGCCAGGTGTTCCGCTTTTCGGCTTTCAGATCAATCCAGCCGTCTTCCTTTCGGCGTCCCATGATAGATCCTCCCCTTTACGTCAGGCCATCGGCTTTCGCAGGAACCGATGGCGTTTGCAGGCGAAGAACGTAGATGCAAGTTTCGTACCAGCCCCATCGCTTGATAAGCGCGAGGGCCGCGGGGAGGGCAACCCACTCAAAAACAAAGCCTGGGGTGCGCCCCAGGCTTCCGCGCAAGCCCATGGAAGCCGCCTACCGGTAGGGTTTGTCCGTCAGCCCCGTCTCGCACGTCAGGTCGTCTATGCGGCACACGACCCGCGCCGGGTTGCCATAGGCCACGGAACGCGCCGGAATATCCTTCGTAACCACGCTGCCCGCGCCGATGAGGGCAAACTCGCCGATCTCCACGTACGGCAGGAGCGTTACATTCCCGCCCACCTGCGCCCCGCGCCGTATGGTGGGGCCCTTCATGCACCGCTTGGACTCGGGGCAGCCCGGATGGATGTCGTTGGTGATGATGACGCCCGGCGCCAGGAAGACGTCGTCTTCTATCACCGTGAACTGGGCCACATAGACGCCCGTGTGGATTTTCACCCGATGCCCGACGACGCAGCCGTAATCCACCACCGAGTTGCTCCAGATGGACACATGGTCGCCGATGCGGTTCTCCTCGCGCACGACGACGTTGTGGCCCGTCTGGAAGTCGGCGCCGATGACCGAGCCTTCGTACAGCACGGTGCCCGAGCGCAGCCGCGCGCCAGGCCCCACCACCAGGCGACGGTCGGGGATGTCGCGGCCCGTGGGGTAGCCCAGGAGCACGCCCTCGTCAATCTCCTGCGGCGCGCCCAGTTGCACCAACGCCGACAGAATCCTGGCGCCGCTCACAGCCGCACCCGCTCCCTCATGCCGCCGTTGAGCAGCGATCGCGTGGCCGCCTCCAGGATGCGCACCACCTCAAGCCCATCGCGGCCGTCGCTCCGAGGGCGCTCGCCCGTGCGGACGCAGTGCAGGAAGTGCTCGCACTCCACGCGCAGCGGCTCCACGTTGGGGATGGCAGGCGTGGTGATGTCGCCGTAGCGGTAGGAAAGGTGAAACTCCTCCAGCGTGTCGCTGTACGGCGGGACGTCTACGCCTTTGTCGTAAATCTTGATCTTCTCGGTGGGCTCCACATCGTCGTACACCACCATCTTCTTGCTGCCCACGACGGTGATGCGGCGAATCTTGCACGGGTCCAGCCACGAGACCCGAATGTCGGCCATGATCTCATTGGGGAAGTGCAGCGTCAAGTAGGCCACATCGTGAATCTTGGGCCGCACGTAGGCCGCGCCGCGCGCGCTGACGTTCACCGGCAGCATCCCCAGGATGAACAGCAGGATGGACACGTCGTGGGGAGCCAGGTCCCACACCACGTTGATATCCGGCTGGAAGATGCCGAGATTCACCCGCGTCGCGTTGATGTAGTAGATGCGGCCCAGTTCCCCCGCAGCGATGATGCGGCGCAGGTACTCCACCGCGGGGTTGTACTCAAACGTGTGCCCCACCATGAGGGACAGGCCCCGCTTCTCGGCCAGGTTCACCAGGTCCTCGGCCTCCTCGCTGTTGGCGGTGAGGGGCTTCTCCACCAGGACATGCTTGCCGGCCAGGAGCGCCTCCCTGGCCAGGCGGTGATGCGTCGGGATAGGCGTGGCGATGGCAACCGCCTCCACGTCCGAACGCAGCAGTTCCTGATAGTCCGTGGTTACGCGCACCGCCGGATACAGTTCGCGGACATGGGCCAGGCGGTCCTGGCGCAGGTCGCACACCATGGCCATATCCGCGCTGGGAATCTCGTGGAAGTTGCGAATGAGTTTGGGGCCCCAGTAACCGGCACCCAGAACTCCTACCTTCACTTGTCGTTCCACCAACCGATCTCCTATGACAACAGTTTTCCGCACATCTCTTGCGAAGGAAGAGAGCGTCGTGTAGATGCGGAGCCTCAGCGGCCACGAGCGGCAACCGGACCACGCAGTCGCCTTCGCGGTCCCGCTCCTACGGCCACTCGGCCAGTTTCTGAGCCTTGACGATATAGGTGAACGGAACGTACAACCGCCACAGTTGGGCGGCGCCGAAATCCACGATGGCCAGGCCGCGCGGCACGAGGGTGATGGGCACCTCATCCGGCGTCGTGGAGAAATACCCCGGGGGGTTCGTCCGCTGCACGACGTAGTCGCCCGGCAGGACTTCGGGGAAGACATACCGGCCGTCGGATGCCGTCGGGCCGTACTCGTGCACGATGTTGCCCTGCGAGTCCCTGATGCGGATGTACGCGCCCGGAAGCGGCACCTCGCCCACGTCAAACACGCCGTCCAGGTTGGCGTCGTACCACACCAGCCCCGCAACGCTGGCCGCGTACCGCGTGGGCGTCGGCGTGGGCGTCTCGGTCGGCGTGAGGGTGGGGGTTGCGGTGGGCGTGGCGGTCGCGGTGAGCGTCGGCGTGCCGCTGGGCGTCGCCGTCGGCGTGGCCGTGGGCGTGAGCGTGGGCGTGCCCGTGTGGGTTGGCGTCGGCGTGGGCGTGCGCGTCGGCGTGGATGTGGCCGTCGCGGTGGGCGTGCGCGTGGCCGTTGGCGTCGCGCACAGAATCATCAGCGTCTCGGCCACGCCCCAGTCGCTGACGCCCTCTTGCGCCGTGGCCCAGACCGTGTTGGTAATGATGGTGTCGTGCCGAATCGTGCTGTAGGTGTGAACCTCCATGTACAGGGTGCGCGTCTCCAGCGGCGACATGGTGCCCAGGCTCCACCGCACGACCCCCGGCGACACCTGCACCGCGCCAGGCGTTGAGTCTCCGGGGAGAAAGAGCGTGCTCACCGGCAGGGTGTCGGTTACCACGACGCCGGTAAGCGTGTAGTTCTGCGTGTTCTGAATCTGAATCGTGTACCGTTGCCGCCAGCCGATGCACAGCGGGTCGTGCCAGTCGGTCTTGGCCACATCCAGCACCAGCGCCTGGCTCCAGACCTCACCGCCGTCCAGCGGGTTGAGCGTCCCCGCGTAGATGGCCCCGCCATCGGCGAGCATGGACGCGATGGCGAGGTTGTCGGAATCCCCGAAGCCCGGGGCGCTGACCGGCCGCCACTGCCCGCCGTCGTAAGCCCACACCACAGGCCCCTGCGAGGCATACTGGACGGCCGCAAGGAGCAGGCCGCCCAGAGGCTCCACCTCCGCCACGGCGGCAGCGCCATCCATCTGGCGGAGCAGGCGCAGGCCCATGGCATCCAGCAGCCATATCTGATGATCCACGGCGACGACCAGGCTGCCCGAGTAGGAGCACAGGTCGTTGACGCGCACCCGGCCCGAGAACGCGCCGCCGTCTACCCGCGTCCACGTCGTGCCGTCGTAGGCCCACAGTTGGGCCGCGCCCGCGCCATCGCCCGTGCCAACGTACAGCAAGCCGTTGTGGACGTGGAGCGCGGAGATAATGGTCGTCGTTACGGGGCTTCCCTGGCCCACGAACCCGCCCGTCATGATCGGCGTCCAGACCGCGCCGTTGAAGCGCCAAATATCGGCGCCGGTCGCGGCGTTCCATGTGCCGGCGTACAGGTTGCCGCCGTAAACGGCCAGGCTGGTAACGCTGACCGTGGCCCCGCCCAAGGTGCCCGAAAGGCCCCACGTAACCCCGTCGTAGGCCCAAACCTGCGCCTGATTGGTGCCGACGAACAGGCTGCCCGCGTAGGACGCCATGGCCCACGGGACAGGCAGCGCGCCGCCCGCGCCCCAGCCGCCCGTGGAGACCGCCGACCACACCCCGCCGCTGTAGCGCCATATCTCGGCGCCCGCGGCGTTGGCCGCCCCCGCGTACAGCGCGCCGCCGTGCGCCTCAAGCGAGGACACTTCGGTGTTCTGAGTTGTGCCGAATCCGTCGGCGTTGATCTGCGCCCAGGGCCATTCCTGAGCCAGCGCCACCGACGTGAAGAGCAACGTGAGCGCCACGATTCCTGCGGCTATAGCGACGGCTCGCACAAGCAACCTCACCGACAACCTCCCGATGGGCGCCGACATGGCCCCCGCGGTTTGCGCCGCCAGCGGCGCGGGCAGGATTGTATCACGGCCCCAGAGGCCGTGTCAATTCGGCCGGCGCGCAGGCGCAACCGAGGCATTCTCCCACTCCATTATACAAACGCTGGATGAAAAGAGGATGAACGAATCCGCGCGGCGCAATGACAGTTTGTTCATGCAGGACAAGGTTCACATACCCTTGAACAGCACCGGAATGCGAACCTTGAACCGCGTCCCTTCGCAGGTAACGTCCAGCCGATACGAACTGACGGACCCCATGTAGCCGTCCACGACAATGTAGTACGTGCCGGGGTCGGCAGAGTAACTGGCCAGCCAGTTGCCGTAGGCGACGCAAGCGTTCGGATACGGCGCGGACAGGATGAAGACGTCCAGGTCGGCCCCCGGCTCCAACGCCGAAACCCACGCGCTCAAGGTGCTCTTCGCTGTAATCGTGATGACATACACCTGCTCCGGCCCGGTCTCGGCCCAGGCCAGGTTGCACGAGTACGCGGAGACGTTGCTGGGCTTGCCGCGCGTGTCGCCGACCACATACGAGTTGCAGGTAACCGCCACGGCGCTGCCCAGATCAAGGACGCGCGTCGCCGTCGGCGTCGGCGTCTTCGTGGCCGTTCCCGTGTTGGTGGGGGTCGGCGTGATGGTGGGCGTGCGGGTGATGGTCGGCGTGCGCGTCGCCGTCGGCGTCGGCGATGGCGACGGCGTCGGCGTGTTGATGGACTCGTCGGCGAACTGGACGGTTACGATGCTGCCCGCCGTTACGATCACCGCTTTGTTGTTGCTGGAGACCGAGCGGTAGCCCGGCGGGTCGGTTTCCACCACGTAATAAACCGCCGGCGCGAGGTCAGGAAATCGGAAGGTGCCGGTCTCCGTGGTAACTCGCGTCGCCAGGACCTGCTGGCTGGCGTTCTTGAGGGTGATGATGGCATCGGCCAGCGGGGGCTCGCCGGGTTCGGGCGTCAGGTTGCGGTTCAGGTCGTGCCACACCAGGCCCCGAATCTCGCCGGTGGACGGCGTGGGCGTAACCGTGGGCGTTGGCGTATGCGTGGGCGTGGGCGTGATCGTCGGCGTCGGCGTGAAGGTGGACGTGGGCGTCGGGGTAGGCGTCGGCGTCGGGCCGCTGGTGGCGGTCAGGTTGAGCAGCGCCGTTACCCCCGAATGCCACACGCCCGTCTGCTCCGCCTGCAGGCCGCCGATGCGGAACACGATGATATCGCCCTCCTGGCCGCCATCTTTGCCCGGCACATCCGGGTCATCGCCCCGCACGTCCAGCAGCCCGTACCACGACTCGCCGGCGTAGGTGTACGTGGTGCCCTGGCCGTACTGCACGCCATCAATCCAGGCGGTGATGAGCGTGCCGTCGGGCACGTTGGCGCCGTCCACCTTCACCGTGCCGTAGAATGTGGACGGCGGAGGCGGCACGGCGCGGGCAGGCGTCGCGAACACCGCCGCGAGTATCAGAATCAGGGCGATGGATGCGAGCATCCCGCCCTTGGCAAGCCAGGATTTCAGCATGTGCGCCTTTCTCTCACACATCAGATCGCGCTCGTCGGCACAGTTTGGCCCATTTTGCGCAAATTGTCAACCGCGCGGGGCAAGTCTCGTAGGGGCAGGTCTGAGACCTGCCCCTACGACATGTGCAAGGAACGTGCCTGCTACTTCCGCACATTTTTCAGGACAACCGGCAGCACCAGGCGTTTGGGCGCCCGAGGCGTGGGCGTCGGCGTGCGCGTGGCCATCGGCGCCAGACCGAAGGATATCGGTATCGTCCAGCCCGCCAGCACCTGCACGTCCCACGATGGTTCGGTGGTCGCGTAGTAACCCGCCGGAATCACCACCGACACGCGATACCACCCTGGTGTCAGGTCGGGGAAGTCGTAGACCCCGAGACCGTTGCTATAAGTGGTACGCAGCACGTGATCCGCCAAATCCGACAGGCGCACCTGGATGCTGCTCAGCGGTGGCTCGCCCGGCGTCTGCGCGCCGTCGGGGGTTACGTCATCCCACACCGTGCCGTAGATGCGCCCCGTGCTCGGCGTCGCCGTGGGCGTATTGGTCGCCGTGGGCGTGTTCGTCGCGGTGGGCGTGTTCGTCGGCGTGAGCGTGGGCGTTGGCGTCAGCGTCGGCGTCGGCGTGAGCGTGGGCGTCGGCGTGAACGTGGGCGTGGGCGTATTTGTCGGCGTGAACGTCGGCGTCGGCGTGGATGTGGGCGTGGGCGTCGGCGGGCACGGCTGCCAGTTGATGCGCAGCAATGGCCGCGGGCTTACCGACTGCGAATACTCCGACGACCAGAACCGCCGCTCCACGGTCTGGTTGCCCGTGCCGATAAGAAGGACGCCATAGTTCTCGCCCGGATTGTTCGCCCACTGCTGGACCAAGTTGGTGATGTCAAACGAGTACTTGGCGTTCGTGTTGGCGATCACGACCGAGGCGACGGACGTGAAATCTCGGTCGCTGGCGGAGTCCGCGCCAGGCACGCCCCATGGATCGCCCAGCGCTGCCTGGTTCCACGTGGCCTCATCCTCCACCCAGGGCCGTCTCATCCGGTACAGGGACACCGTCATGGCGCGGGTGGGATCGCTGGTATAGTAGTTCGTTGTCAGTTCCAGCGTGGCCGAAGTGATGATCACGCACTGCGGCAAGCGGCCGGTCAGGTCAAAGGACAGCAGCGCGCGCATGCGGGGGTTGCCCGTCTTGAGTTTCAATTCAGAGCGCTGGAACTCGGTGTTGTAGTTGGTGTTGGCGTCATCCTCGCGCATGTACACGTCGCGCGTGCCCGCGTAGCCGTCCAGCCCTTCCTGCAGCACGATGGTGGACGGCGGCACCGTGGCCGTAGGGAATACCCCCGGCGTGGGCGACGGGCCGCCCGCGGTAGGTGTGGCCGTGGGCGTGGACGTGGGCGCGCCGTACACGTACCAGATGTCCAGGTAGGGACGGTAGTTGATATTGGGTTCTTCCGACGTGTAGATGCGAACGTCGGCCGTCGGGCCGCTTCCCACCAGCAGCACGCCATGGTTGGGAATGCCGCTCACCCAGCCCTGCACAAGCGCCGTGATGTCCATCTCGTAGCGAACGTTGTCCGTGTCGCCGATGATCACAGAACCGGAGGGCGCGCCTTCCACGTCGGACGGCACGCCCGCAGCCCCCGGAACCTCCCAGAACCCGTCGCCCCCCGATGTAGCGCGGTTCCAGGTAACCTGATCCTCAATCCAGTTGCGGTTCAGGCGGTAGGCCGACAAGGTGAAATTCCCGGGCACGCCCCACCGTGTGAGGTAGAACAGCCCCAGGCGGGCCTTCACCACGGTGATGCCCGAAGGCAGCCCCGACAGGTCAAACTTGATGAGGCCCTTCATGCTGGGCAGGCCCGGCTTGATCTTGAAGTGGCGGTTGGGGTCCAGGCCGAAGTTGGCATCCGGCTGGTCCTCCCGAATGTACGAATCCCACACCTGCGGGAACCCCGAGGCGGAACGCTGCAAGCGCACCTTGACGGGCGGCGGCGTGGGCGTGGGCGTGCCGAAGGGCGTCGGCGTCCGCGTGGGCGTGTTGCTGGCCGTGGGCGTTGCCGTTCGCGTGTTGGTGGCCGTGGGCGTATTCGTCGGCGTATTCGTGGGCGTGGCCGTCGGCGGCGTGCCGGTAACCGTGGGCGTGGGCGTCGGCGCCGCGATGGTCAGGTTCAGGTTGACGTTGCCGCCCGTCTGCCAGGTGCCGGTCTGGTCGGCCCAGACATCACCCACCTTGAACGAGACAATGTCGCCTGGGACGCCGCCCTCCTTGATTCCGGGCGTGTCAGGGTCGTCGCCAGGGACGTCCAGGTTGTACCACGTCTCGCCGGCGTAACTGAACGCATACGTCGTCGCGTACTGCACGCCCGCAATCCAGGCGCTAACGGCCGTGCCCGGGGGCACGTTGGATCCCCCCTGCTTGACCGTGCCGTAGAACTTGCACGGCAGCGGGGGCACGGCGCTCACGGGCGTCGCCGGAAGCAGATACCCAACGAGCAGGGCCGCGATGAACACCCCAACTAGGAGTAGTCTGATCACTCGTTTCATACGGCGCTCCTTAATTCGTAACCGTCCAGGTGCAATCCTGCGTTACGTAAATCCAATAGGCCCTTCCCGGCTGAATCTGCGACAGGTCGTTCAGGAACGGCGGCAACGATGTGTCGTACACCTTCCACGGGTCGGCATCGTCAAAGGCGTCGTAAGTATACACCTTTGTGTATTTCCCCGCAATGGTCGCCAGCGCATCGGCCACCGACCGGGCCGTCTGGCCTGGGTAGCCCACCAGGTTCGCGCCCGTCTTGAGCGGGATGGCCGTGGACGCGGGCCACGAGCCGCTGACCGTCCACGTGGCGTTCTGCGTGGCCCAGAGCCACAACCCCTTGGTGTTGTTGATCTGCGTGAGGTCGTTGAGGAACGGCGGCAGGCTCACGTCGTACACCTTCCACGGGTCGGCCGTGTCAAAGGCGTCGTAGGTGTACACCTTGCCGTAGGAGCCGCTGATGGGCGCGAGGACGGTTTCCACGTTCGTGTTGGCCAGGGTGAGGGGCACGGACACGAAGTTCCAGCCCATGCGCAGCGGGATGTTGAAGTTCGCGCTGCTGCCGCCGCCCTTGCTCACGTCCACGAAGTGGATGTACTCGTCGCCGTCGTTGTTGCAGTCCAGGCGAAAGTCGCTGGCGCCCAGCAGGCCGTTGGCCATGCGCGCGTCGGTGATGACGAAGGTATGGGTCTTCCACGTGCGCGAGTTCGTCTTGACCACCACGGCGGTGCTCCGCTGCACGCCGCCGACCGCGTCGTAGTCTATCTTCCAGGAGTCGGTGCCATAGTCAAAGTAGGTAACCTTGATGGTAACGGTGTTGCTCCCGCCGAACAGGAACCCGTCGTCAATCTTGAACCACATGTAGCGGTTGCCGCTGGCCTGGTCGGTGCGGCGCGTAATCCACGACTCCTTGCCTGCCCAGGCTCCGCCCAGGTTGACGTTGGTCTGGATGTTCGTGTTGTACGCTGAGTACCCCTTGGGCACCAGCGAGTTGACCAGCGCAGCCTGGCTGCCATCGTCGGGATCTATGCCGCGGCGGTAGGTAACGACTTTGGTGCGTCCGCCAGCAATGGAGTCATCCTGATACAGATAGTAGGAGTAGTTGCCCCACTGGGGATACCACGTATAGCCCGAGTCGCGCATGGCCACCCAAGCGCTGGGGGCGTTGGCAGCCGTCTTGCCGAAGTAAGGCAACGCCCAGCGGAAGTAGTTCATCACCTCGGTGCGGGGGTTGCCGGCGGCGTCGGCGAACATCCACCCGCGCCAGTCGGTAAGCGAGTAGTCCACGGTGAGATAATCCACGGGATGCGACTGGTTGTCCACCTGATGCCCTAGCGCTCCCAGAAGCCCCCAGTACGCCAGGTACTCGTGAGGTGTCAGATACCAGTAGGCTTCGTGGCCCACCGGCAGCGTTCCCTGCACGGAGATCAGCGGATCCAGGCGGCCACACCCCGCCTGCGAATACGGCGGCGTGATGATGACCGCATCCTCATCCGCCAGAAGCCCCGCCACCATGTTGCCAACGCCCATCGGCGCCACGTCGGACATGATCTCCGAACGGTTGCACCGGTGCGTGTACGTGGGCGCGTCCATGATCATGATGGACTTGGACGGCCAGCGGGTGGTGTTGCCGGTCCCCCCGAACGCAATGGCATAGGCGCGCGCGGTCTCGCGCACGTAAGCGCGCCACAGGTCGTAGGTCAAGCCCGCGGCCTGGAACGCGGCGTCATAGGCATCGTCGCCGGGCTGTGTCTCGCCGTAAAGCCCGGTGCCCGCAAGGATGAATTCCACGCGCGGGTCGTTCTTGTACCGCGCGCCCAGGGCGTAGATGAAGTTGAAGTAGCGGGTCTGATAGCAGGAATTGTGATACTTGATGGCCTCCAGCGGTGGAAAGTCGGTGCTGCTGTAGCCCGAACTGGCTGTGGCGGTAAAGATGAGGCCAGGGCATGCGGTTCGGACCCAGTCGGGGATGACCACGCCGCCCCGCCGTCCGTTGTACGTAACGATGTGCAGGCCGACCGGTTTCCCCTTGGCGCTCGCCGCGGCCAGGTAATTGTCTATCCTGCTCCAGTCGTAAACGCCTTCGGAAGGCTCCAATTGCTTCCAGGTGAACGTCTGGTGCCCGCCGAGGATGGGATAGAAGCCCGGGTCCAGGTTGTCCGAGTCTCGCGCGATGTAAATGCCGGGGCGTCCTCCGCCCGGAATCACCGCCGCGTCCACGCCGTCGGGGTCGCCGAGGACTCGGACGCCGCTCAGAACGATCGTGTCGCCCGCTTCAGGCTCGGCGGCCGCCACGGGCCCCACCAACGGCATCATCAGAGGGCCAAGCAGCGCCCCCAACACAGCGATCCAAAGCCATGTTCTACGTCCCATGTGTTCCTTGATCCTCCATGCTGTTCAGGGTACGGGTTGATTATAGGCGGAAGTCGCCACGCTCCAAACTGCCTACGGAGGCGGAGTCGGCTTCATCTTGTGTTGGTGGACCGCATGCCCACTCTCCATGCGTCATTGCGAGCCAAGCCAAGCCATCTCGCCTGACCTCACCCCCTCAGTCCCCCTCTCCGCGGGCGGAGAGGGGGCGGCCGCAGGCCGGGGGTGAGGTGTGCCGCCCGCCGCCTCGCTGCTCAGCAATGACAGTCTCACGGGTGCCCGAAATCCTGGCCCGACTAGCGAGGCCCCCTGAAGAACTCGCGGATGGCGCTCGCCACCTCATCCACCTGCGCCTCGGTCATCTCGGCGAACATGGGCAGCGAGAGAATCTCGCCCGCCAGGCGCTCGGTAACCGGGAACTGCCCCTTGCGGAAGCCCAGCCCCTGGTACGCCTCGGTCAGCGGCAGCGGGATGGGATAGTGCATGCCCGTGCCGATGCCGCGGCCCCCCAGGAAGTCGCGCAGGGCGTCTCGGCGCTCCGTGCGAATCACGTACAGATGGTAAACGTGCTCCACGCCCGGCATCACGAAGGGCCGCACCACCGGCAAATCCGCCAGCCGTTCGTCGTACCAGGCCGCCACCTGCCGCCGCCGGGCGTTCCATTCGTCCAGGTGGCGCAACTTCACGCGCAGCACCGCCGCCTGCAGGGTGTCCAGCCGGCTGCAATACCCCTCCATGACGTGCTCATACTTGCTCTTCTGGCCGTGATTGCGCAGGAGGGCCAACTGCCGCGCCAGGGCCTCGTCATCGGTTACGACCGCGCCGGCATCGCCGTAAGCGCCCAGGTTCTTGGCCGGATAGAAACTGAAGGCGGCCAGGTGTCCCATGCTCCCGGCGCGGCGCCCCTTGTACCGCGCGCCGTGAGCCTGGCACGCGTCCTCCATGACGAGGAGATTGTGCCTGCGCGCCGCGTCCAGGATCGGCTCCATGTCGGCGGGCTGGCCGTACAGGTGGACGGGCAGGATGGCCCGGGTGCGCGGCGTGATGACTTCCTCCAGCAGGGCCGGGTTCAGGTTGTACGTCCGCTCGTCGACATCCACCAGTCGGAACACCGCGCCGGTCTGGCTGATGGCTTCCGTGGTGGCGATGAACGTGTTGGCGGCGGTGATGACCTCGTCGCCCGGGCCGATGCCCGCCGCCAGCAGCCCCAGGCGCAGCGCGTCGGTGCCGTTGGCAACGCCGATGGCGTGGCGCACCCCACAGAATCGCGCGAACTCGGCCTCAAACTCCGAAACGGCCTGCCCCAAGATAAAATCGCAGCGATCCACCACGGCCTGGATCGCCCGGTCTATCTCGGGCTTCAGCGTCGCGTACTGGGCCTTCAAATCTACGAAAGGTACAGCCATGTTGTTTCCCCCTTTTCTAACGATTCAGCGCGCCGCCTGGATACGGCAGCGGCGCATTGCTCACCGCGGAGTCGCACGGAGCAGTCAGAACCCGTATCCCTCCGCACCCTCGGCGACAACGCCACCTGCGGCGCACCTGCGAGGTGCATCGCAGGTTGTTCCCCTACGCAGTCCCCTGGCTATCGCCGCGACGCGCCTTGGCGGCAACGCGGCGATTCACCTGCGGCGCACCTGCGAGGTGCATCGCAGGTTGTTCCCTCACGCAGTCCCCTGGCTATCGCCGCGACGCGCCTTGGTGGCAACCCGCGCCAGGTAGTCCCGAATCACCTCGTGGATGCGCGTGGGCGGCACCGTGTAGGGCCTGAACGCCATGGAGCGCGCCCGCCGCAAATCGGACTCCAGGTCGGCCAGGCGCTTGCACCAAATCAGGTGGCCCTGGCGCTCCATGTGGCCCAGCAGGTCGTCCTGATGGCGGTCGTAGCGGTCGGGGTTGCTCAGGGCCACCAGCGGCTTGCCCATGCTCGCCACCTCTACGACCGTCCCCAGCCCGCCGTGCGACACGATGACGTCGGCCTGGCGGTAGTACGGCTCCAGCGAGGGCGCGCTGCGGAACCAGCGCAGATTCCGCGGCTCGTAGCGCCCGCGCCCGATCTGTGCCACGACCTCCTCGCCCAGCCGCGGCGCGATGCGATCCATCTCCTCCACCAGGGCGTCAAAATCGGTCGTGCCCACGGTTACGAAGATCATCACCACAGCCTCCCCGCATAGACGGCCCTCGGATACTTCTCCAGCAGCGGCTCCCATTGCACCAGGAACAGGTCGGCCAGGCGGTACATGATTCGGCCAGTGGTGGACAGGGCCGTAACCCGCGAGCCAGTCTCCACGAAGATGACCTTGACGCCCGTCAGTTTGCACACCAGCGCCACAGGCACCGCCACGCTCGGCCCCGTGCTGATCATCGCCAGCGGGCGGAACCGCCGCACCGCGCGCCACGCCTGCCACGCGCACACCAGGAACTTGCGCACATCGTTGGGCAGGTTGTGGGCCTTGTCGCGCGGGCGAATCACCCGAAAGATCGGCCCAGGCACGGTGATCTTCTTCTCCGACAGGTCGTCGTCGGCCACCAGCACATAGCCAAACTCGTACCCCTCGCCCAGGAGTTCTACGAGGCGCACCATCTCCTTCGTGTGCCCGCCCTCGCCCAGCACCGCCAGAATCCTCATGTCGCCCTCACCGAACCCGCGATTCCCGTCGCGTGGCCAGCACGCGCTCGTACACCGCCAGAATCTGTCGGGCCGTGGCCTCCAGCGACAGGTGCGCCACGCGCTGCCGACCGTCGGTGCGCTCCCCGCGCGCCAGGGCCAGGCGCAGTTTCGCCGCCATGTCCTCTGGCGTGCGTTCGCACAGGTAGCACCCCTCGGTGTCGCCCATGATCTCGGCCACGTCGCCCACGTCCACCGAGACGATGGGCAGGTTGCACGCCATCGCCTCCTTGATGACCATCGGCGACCCCTCAAAATCCGACGCCAACGCCAGGGCGTCGCAAGCGTTCATGTACAGCGGCATCTCCGCGTGCGGGCGATTGGACGCAACGACCAATTGCACGCGGCTGTCCTCCGCCGCCAGCAGCCCCACCGCCGCCTGGATGATCTCCAGCCGCTTCTCGGGGCGCGGCTCGCCCGCAAACAGGACGAGTTTGGCGTCCGACGGCAGCCCCAAACGGGCGCGCGCCTCGGCCTGGGGCATCGGCGCGAACCGCGCCATGTCCACGCCGCACGGGATGACGATGGCATCCTCGTCGCCCAGCGCGCGCTTCACCCCGCGCGACGTAACGATGACGGCGTCCACGCGGGGCGTGATCCAGCGGCACAGGTGGCCCTGCCACCCCAGGACGACCTCAATGCCATGGTGCGTGAGCACCACAGGCAATCGGCGCTGGCTTATCGCCACGAGCCCCGAAAACACATAGTGCGCGTGGATGAGGTTGTAGGGCGCGTGTCGGCGCAGGCGGCGGCGCAAATCGGCAAACCCGCGCGCGTAGTTCAGGCGGCTCGCCTTGCCGTCCATGAAAAACACGTCCACGTCAACCCCGATGGCGCGCAGCGACTCCACCTGGTCGCGCACGAACGTGCCGAAGGCGGGCTTGTCCGCCGTCGGGTACATGTTCGTTACGACGAGCACGCGCATCTACCCCTGCTCCAGGAACGGGCGCCTGGCCCGAGGGTTGAACAGGAAAAGGCCGTTGACGAACGTCCGATAGCGCCGATAGTAGCGAAGCAGCGACAGGCGCACCGCCTCGCCCGAAACGGCTTCCAGCGGCTGGGTGGCGTCCAGCACGCGCGCCCGCCCCGCCTGGGCCAACCGTCGGTACCAGGCGGCCTGCCGCGCCAGAAACGCCTCCGACTCCTGTCCCGCCTTGCGGTGGGCGGCCACGGCGGGCGGCGCGTCCAGCACGAACCAAAGGGCAGGGCGCGGCGAGACACGCTCCAGCAGGCGCAGCGCCAACGGAACGCGCCCATCGCCGACGGCGTCCAGGTAGGCCGCCACTTCCGCCTGGGCGTCGGCCACATAGCGGTCGGCGATGACCACCCACCCGCGCAGCAACGGCCAGGCAACGCGGGCCAGGTACTGCCGCCACAAATCCAGCGCGATGACCCACGGCCACAGGCGGCGAACAAGCGGCCGCCGCCAGAAGGCCGCGCGCCGCTGCCAGGGATCAGGCCCATTCCCGCCCTCGCTGCGGTCAGCGTCCGACGCCCCGCCCAGCCACCGCTTGCCCAGGCGAATCAGCGCGTCGGTCAGCGGCGAGGATGCCCCTCGCGTCCACACGACCCGCGCGCGGATGTCGCACGCCCCGAAAGCCGCCCGCAGCGCCTCGGCGTGGGCGGTCTTGCCCGACCCGTCCACGCCGCTGAACGCCACAAGCATGGGGCGCTGCGAGCGCACCCTGAGCCTGCGCCGCACGCCCGCCAGGGCATGGCGAACCGCGTCGTCCCACTTCTGCGCTGGCGACAGGCGACGGTCGCGCGCCACCTTGGCGAAGTACTGCCGCTTGCTGTAGGCGAAGGGGATTCGCGCGGGCAACGCCGCCGCGTCCACGGCGGGCAGCGCCAACGACGGCGCGCGACGCGGCACGTGGGGCGGAATGCGGGCGTCCGCGAACCACGCCGCCTCCACCCGCGACACGCATCCCAGGATGACGTTCAGCCCAGCGAGCCAGCCGCGTTCTTCCGCCTGGCGCGCGCAGTAGTCCCAGTCAAAGCCAGGGCCGCCCAGGCAGTGGCGCACCTTGACCACGTCCCATATCTTGAATTCCTTGTCCTCGTAGAAGGCGTGCGCCAGCGTTACCAGCAATTCGTCTTCTGGGCACAGGATGGACACCGCAGGGTCGTCGGCAGAGGGCCGAACCCGCTCCCACAGCCACTCGTCCACCAGGAAGCCCGTGCCCCAGCCCACCTGCGTGTGCAGGTGAATCGCCGAGACCTCCGCTCCGCCCGCAAACCGCTTGAATAGAAACTTTCGCGGCTCCTCAATGTTGCGCAGTTCCACGTAGCCTAACCCGTAGAGCGCCTGCGCGGCGGGCAATTCCAACTGCGGCGGCACCAGCAAATCCACGTTGTCGCTGCGATACGGGAACGAAGGCGCAATCCCCGCCGACTTGATGAGCGCGCACGGCACTCCCAGCGACTGCAAGGCGTCGCGCACTTTCAGGTACTCGCCTCTCTGGCGGTGCAGGCTGGCCTCCTCTTGCGCGATGGCTTCGGCCAGTGGCGGCGCGCTCCAGACGGGCAAGTCCGGGCGCGCGCGGCGGGCCGACAGCAGCGGCACCTTGTTGCGCCGCAGGCACGCCACCAGCGCGTCCAAGTCGGCCTGCGCCCAATCTTCCGCCGCCACCGGCTTCGCGCCCGCATCGCTGAGAAAGACCGCCAGGCGCACCTCGCGCTCGCTCATGGCGTACCTCCGGGGATGAGCAGCCGCGCGGCGGCAGCCCAACTGTACGACTGCACACGGGCGCGGGTGCTCGCCGACCTCTCGGCCAGCGCCTGCCGCACCGCATCGGCCAGTTCCGCGTCGTCCGAGACGTAGCGCAGGCCGTCGCCCTGCGGGAACAGCCGCGGGAGTTCGCCGAAAGGCGTGCTCACGACGTGCAGGTTGCAGGCCATCGCTTCCAGCACCGACATGGGAATCTCCACGCTCCCCTGCGCCGAATGCACGGGGAACACATAGCAGTCGGCCATCTGGTACAACTCGGCCAGGCGCTCCACGTAGCGGGTGATGACGATAGCCCCCGCATCCTCTAGCGCGCGCACCAGCGCCTCGTCCACGCCGAACGCCGAACTCCCCAAGACCAGGACCTGAGCCTCGCCCTGCAATGCCCGCTGGAGCGACACCAGCGCGCGGATGTTGCGGTTGGGAAGGATGTGCCCGGCGTGGAACACGAGGGGCATATCGGGAGCCAGCCCATACTGCGCCCGAAGCGCGCGCCGCCGGGCGTCGTCGGCCGGGACGAACGTATCGGTGTCCACGGCGGGCGGCAAGATGCGCACGTCGCACCCCATTTCGCGCAGGGGGGCCGCGGTAGCCTGCCCCTGCGCCCACACGGGGCCGGCGCGCAGCAGCGGGATCACGAGCCGCGCCAGGCGCCCGTGCCGCCGCGGCTGGAACGCGATGAGCGCCACCGGCGTTCGCGCATAGGCCGCGAGGACGCGGGCGCGCACAAAACTGAACAGCGTGGCGCACGCCGTCGGGAAGTAGAGGGTGTACTCCGGCCTGAACTCGCGCACGCGCCGCATGAGGTCCGCGCTGACGAGCAGACGGTTGGCCCGCACGCGATGGACGCCCGCATCCGGCATGCCCTCGCCCTTGCTCGTGAGCGCCAGCACATCGTGCGAACCCCGCAGCGCCTTGAGCAAAAGCCAGGACGCCTTCTTGATGCCCTCGTCAAAGGGCGGCACCAGCGCCTCGGAGAAATACAACACGCGCATCCCGGTTCACCCTCCCTGCGCCACCTGGCGGTACAGATTCACATACCGCGCGACGACTTGGCGCAGGCTGTAGCGCTCCTCCACGCGCTGCCTGGCAACGGTCCCCATACGGCGGCGCAGCGGCTCATCGGTCAGGACGCGCACCAGGCGGTCGGCCAGGCTTGGGATGTCATCCTGCGGCACGACGTACCCGCTCACGCCGTCCTCTATCATGTCGGGCACGCTGCCCACGCGCACCGCCACGGATGGCTTCCCCGCCGCCGCCGCTTCCAGGATCACGCGCGGCGAGGACTCCTGCCGCGACGTCAGCGCCAGCACAGCGCACTCCGAATAGGCTCGCAGCGTCTCATCGTAACCCATGAGGCCGTGGAAGACCACCGCCTCGGTCAGGCCATGCTCGGCCGCGTAGGCCTCCATCCGCTGGAGATACGGGCGGTCGTCTATGCGGCCGGCGAAGTGCACATGCGCCTCGGGCACCCGCTCGCGCACGAGTTTCAGGGCCTGGAGCAGCGCCAGCCCGTTCTTGAGTTCGGTAACGGTCCCCGCGCATAGGATGCGGCCGGGGACGGTGCGGTCGGGAACCGCAAAATAGTCCTCGGAGATGGGGATGGGGATTTCGGTCCACCGTGGGTCGTCCTCGGCACAGTACTCCCTGCGCACGTAGGGGTTGATGGCCACCACCCTGCGCACCCGCTGCACGGCGAATCGGTCAAACAGCATTGCCGCACGGTAGCGCAGGCGGTCAAACCACGTCTTTCGGAATATTTCGGCCTCGCGCCACACGATGCCGTGAATGGTGAGCACCGTCGGGAATCCTGCCAGGATGCCCGCCGCCGCGTAGTGGCCCATGTGCGCGTTGACCACGTCGGGCTGGATGCGGCGGAACTCGCGGCGAAGTTTCCACACGGATGTGAGCATGTTGGGCACCACGCGACGGCGCGGCGCATGGAGATAGTGCACGAGCACCGGACCATCCTGCACGACGCGGTCGGCCTCTACCTCCTTCGTGCAGTGGACCACGTGGAGTTCCAGCCCGTCCACCGCCTTGAACCCCCGCACCAGGTCGCACGCGACGGCTTGCAGCCCCCCGGACCGCCGCGACGGGTCCAGCGGATACATGATGGCAAGCGCAACGCGCAGCGGCCTGCTCACGACGCCCTCCCCTGGCGTGGCGCGAAGTGGCGGACGTAAGGGCTGGGCTGCCCGCGCTTCGTGGCCACGTAGATGTACTCCGACGTGAAGCCCAGGCGCTCCAGCCAGCGCCGCAGGGTGTCCAGCCCAAACCCATAGCCCGACGCGACAGGCCCCTTCCTCACGGCCACGACCTCCATGTCGGCCTTGCGGAACTCGGCCAGCCACCGGGACTTGCGAAAAGCCCGGAACTCCTCCAGATGGCCCGAAGACACGCCGTGCGTCTCCGGGATGAACCAGCGGTACAGGAACGAATGTGGGCGCTTGCGCGTTTTCGGGTTGTTGTCGGCGGCCGGGACCAGGGGCGCTGGCTCGTGGCCTGCGGGCGTGTGGCGGCGCACCTTTGCGGCCAGCACCCGACCTCCGCCCCGCGCAAACACCCGTTCAAGAAGGACGACCACGCGATTCGGGAAGTACAGCAACAGTTCGCAGAGTTTCCAAAACGGGCTAGGCACGACGTGAATCGTTACCCCGCCGTCCTTCAGCACCCGTTGGATGCCCGCCAGGGCGCGCTGGGGCGCGGGGAGATGCTCCAGCAGATTGGACGAGAACACCAGGTCAAACGACCCTGGCGGGAAAGCGTCGCCGACCTCTTCGGCGTCCAGCACCTGATAGTCCACTGCATCGCGCGGGGGCAGGCTCAAGATGGCCGGGTTGATGTCCGTGGCGGTGAGTCGGCGCACGTACTTCATCAGAAGGGCGCTCTGGAACCCATTGCCGGCCCCCAGTTCCAGCCCATCCGCGAACACCCCCTCCGGGCAGTCGCCGAAGATGATGTCCATCTCCCTGGTTCGGTAGGCATGGAGCCACTGATACCAATCGGGCTTGATCCTCATGGCGCAGTGCTCCTTTCGCCGCCCCGCTCCAGGCGCAGGACATCGGCATAGACATCCAGGACGCGCTGGGCCACCACAGCGCCCCGGAAGTTCTCCTCCGCGTAGGTCCGGGCCGCATCCGCCAGCGACGCGGCCAACGCGCCGTCGGACAACACCCGCACAAGGGCATCCCGCAGCCCGGCGACGTCCCCTGGCCGCACCAGCAGCCCGTGCACGCCATCCTGGATGATGTCGGGCACGCCGCCGACGGCCGTGCTCACCACCGGCACGCCCGCGGCCATGGCCTGGGCCACGGCGGCGGGCAGCGTCTCCTGCCACGAGGGCAGCGCCAACACGGCGGCGCGGGCGTATTCCGCCAGGATGCCGGCCTCGGGCAGCGGGCCGAGCAACTGGACGCTGTCCTCCAGCCCGTGCTGGGCCACCAGGCGGCGCACCTGCGCGACGTAGCCCGGGAACTGACGGACGTCGCCCGCAATCCGCAGGCGCACGCCGGGCACCTGCCGACGAACGCCCGCGACCGCCTCCACCAACTCGCGCACGGCCTTGCGGGGGCTGACCACGCCGGCGAACAGAATCGTGTGCGGTTCGGGCGCGCGCGACAAGCCGAAGAACCGCTCGGAGATGGCATTGGGCACAAACCAGACGCGAGCGCGGGTCCAGGGGGCGAACTCGCGGGCCACGTAGGGCGCAATCGCGATGAGATAGCGCGCTCGGCGGAGACACCGCCGCTCGTACCAGGCGTCCCAGAGACCCCGCGCGCGCTGCGAAAGCCCGCGCACATACGCGAACTCGCGGAAGGCCACCCCGTGCGCGGTGATCACGGCAGGCGCGCCCGAAGCCAGCGCCGCGCCCGCGTAGAACGTCGTCCCCTGTGCGTGCACCAGGTCGGGCTGCTCCTCGTCCACAATGCGGCGGATGGCCCGAAAGTCGCCGGCGTAGCCCACCGCCCGACCCCACCGAAGCCGAGGCAGGTAGGTGATTCTCACCGCGCCGCGCATGCGAGATTCGGGCGCGCGCACCGAAGGCAGCGAGGTTACGACGTGCAGGCTCACGTCAGCATGGGCCGCCGCGCCGTCCAGAAAGTACATGACCGTGGACTCCACGCCCCCGTGAGCGCGTTCCCAATCCAGCGGGAATGGGCTTAGAATCAAAACCTTCACGCCGCCCCCTCTGCCGACTTCTTCGGCACGATGAGAGCCTGCCCGCTTCCCAGAATCCACCCCAGGACGCCGCCGACCAGGACGTAGAACAGCACCGCGCCAAATGCGAAGATCACCGTGTCCCCCGCCATGCTAGGCAGGAGATAGGCCACGAACGCGCCCCACGTTGCCACGATGAGGCTCCGCGCCTTCGCGTCGGCGATGCTGAGGTAGAACCGAAGCGTAACCCAGAATGCCGACAGCATGAACCCCAGGTACGGGACGAGCGTCATCAGCCCGCCGTGAACCAGGATGTACACCAGCGAGTTGTGTGGCGACATGAGCACCCGCGCGTTCGGGTCCGCGTACTGGTAGGCCGCCCCCCGCGCGTACAGCGTGTACAGCGCCGCGAAGTTCCCCTGCCCCACGCCGGTGAACGGGTGCGCCTTGATCATCTTCCACGCGGTCCCCAGCACCTGCATGCGCCAGATGATGGGCCCTTCGGCTTGCAGGCGTTCGCGGATGGCCGGCGTCGCGCTGACGACCCCCCAGGTTACAACCAGCAGCACGACCGCCGCAATGAAGACCGGCAGGAAAACCTTGCGGAAACGGGGGTAGAAGGGCAACATCACCAGCAGACTGGCGATGAAAGCGGCCCACCCCGCGCGGTTGTAGCACATGAACGACCCCACCGCAAGCGCCAGCAGCACGCCCAGCCACACCAGGCGCCGCCCTCGCGTCTTGCTCTCAATCATGCCGCGGGCCGCGAGGGGAGCCGCCATCGCCAGGCACACCGCCGTGAACGCGGGGTTGCCCAGCAGATTGACGACGCGGCGCACGTGGGTGGAGTAGATAACGCTGCGGTCTTCGGGGTAAAATAGGGTAATCCCCGTCATCTGCTCGTGGGTGGCCAGCACCGCCAGGTACAGCCCCACGATGGCAATGGTGATGGCGATACGCTTGACGTCGCGCTCGGTGGAGAACAACTGCCGCGCAAGGAAATAGGCCACCACCGGCACCAGCCAGATGTCCCAGTAGTTCTGCAGCGCCTTGTTGGTGGACATGGGCGCTCCCGAATAACTGATGAGGGTGAAGACCGCGAACAGCGCCATGAAAACGTCGCTCCAGATAACGCGGGACAACCTGCGCCTTCCGATGGCCACCTGCGCCGCCCACAGCGCCAGCAACACCAGCGTAACCAGGCGACTCAGTTTGAGGTCGGGGATGCCGTGCCCCAACTGAATGTCCAGCGGGATGAACCGCGCATAGGGCGCGACGATCATCCACAGCAGCATCCCCATCTTCGGGTCCACGACGACGGCCCCCAGGCAGAACGCCACGCCGACGGCGGTAACCACCGTGGCACACTGCGGGGACATCAGCAGAACCCCAAGCGCATATCCCAAACCCAACGCGACAGCAACGAGCGCGATCCGCCCGATAAGGCGAACCGCCCTGCCGTCGCCCGAAAGCCACTCCAACCTACGAATCATCGCAACTCCTCGTACACAGCCTGCACCCCCGCCACGTACCGCTGCACCGTGAACCGCGCCTCTACCTCGCGGCGGGCAGCGGCAGCCAGGCGCTGGCGCAAGTCCGGCTCGCGCATCAGCCGCTGCAACGCCAGGGCCAGGCGCTCCGCGTCCCCCGGCGGCACGAGAAGGCCCGTCCGCCCGTCCTCCAGGATTTCGGGCACGGCCCCGGCGGCGGTCGCCACAATCGGCAACCGCGCCGCCATCGCCTCCACGATTACGCGGCCGAACGGCTCCGGCTCTATGGACGCGTGGGCCAGCGCGTCCACCGATTGCAGGAGCGCGGGCACATCCGCCCGGAAACCCGCGAACACCACGCGCCCCTTCAGCGGCCCAGACTCCACCCGTGCTCGCAGTCGCTGCTCAAAGTCGCTCCCCCGCCAGCCCTCGCCCACGATGCAACCGAACAGGCGAGGGTGCTCCGGTATCAACCGCTCCATCGCGTCCAGGAACACCTCATGCCCCTTCCAGGGCACCATGCGCCCCAGCAGCGCCACCACGAAGGCGTCTTGCGGCAGGCCCAACTCCGCCCGAATGCGAGGGCGCTCGCCCGCAAGGTCCGGGAACTCCGTCAGGTCCACGCCGTTGTAAACGACATACCATTTGCGCATGGGCGCGCCGGTGTCCACGAGCCAGTCCGCGATGGCCCTGGAGATGAAGATATAGGCTGCCACGCGCGGCAGCAGCAGGCGGTCAAAGCGGGCCGGCGGCTCAAAAGAACGCACGTGGCACACCACCGGCACCCGCGACCACAGCGCGCCGAGAATCTCGCCGCGGTTGAACGGAATGCCGTCGTTCACATGCACCCAGTCGGGCTTCACCTCGTACAGAAGTTTGGCAAACGTCTCTGCCCGCTCCAGGATGCGCGGCAGGTGCTTGACCAGGAAGCCCGCGCTGTGGTACAGGCGGCGGCCCCATTCCCAGTCGCGCAACTTCCGCGCCGCCGAAGTCTGCGTTACCCCTTTCAGCAGTCCAGGTGTCGTCGGCGGCGTGTTGGCCCACGGACGGGTGAGCACCTGCACGCCCAGCGCCGCGAACCGATCGGCGAACGTGTTGCCCTCTGCCACGAGGACGATGGGCTCAAACCGCGTCCGATCCAGCCCGCGCACCAGGTGATACAGGCTGATGAGAGACCCGCCGATCTGGGGGGCCTTGTCCACAAGCAACACGCGCCGCATTCGTACCAACTCCGCGGACTACTGGGCTTGCGTTCCAGGCTTCGGACGCCTGAACGACTCAATGAACTCCAGCACGAACGCCAGGATGATCCCCGCCGCCGCGCTGATGGCAATCCCCACCAGCAGCAGGCGCGGGAGTTGGGACGGGGCGGGGCGGTCGGGCTGCCGCGCCGGTTCCGCAACCTGGATGAACCCTGCGTTCAGCGACTGGCTTTCCTTCAGAGCGGCTTCGTTCAGTTTGCCCGACAGGAAATTCACGTTGGCCTGAATCTCGTTCACGGCGGTCTGCTTCGCATCGTATTCGGAAGTCAGACCGATGAGCGATAGAAGGCGCGCCTCGCGGTCGGAGATCATCTGCTCGTATTCCAGCCTGGCCACCTGCGCCGCCTCGGCGCCGATTCGGGCCTCCGCCGCCTTCTGGGCGTAGTCGCGCGCCAGGCCGTAGTAGTACGACGCCGTGGACGTAGCACCGCGCGCCGCCGCCTCTTCGGCCTGCTGGGTGGCCTTGTCCGCCTGCTCCTGGTACAGCGTGGCCTCGCGGGTCTTCTGTTCGCCCTGCATCACCGCCATATCGCGGCTGAACCGCAACTGACGCAGTTCGTCCTGGTAGGCCGTCAGTTCCCGCTGGAGCGAATCCAGGTTATGCTGCAACTTGAACTGCAGGAAGGCTTCCTTGGCGGACGCCAGGTTCTTCTGCTGCTTCTCCAACTCCTGGGCGATGAACACGCGCAACACGGTGGCCCGCTTGGCCCGCAGGTTGCGATAGTACACCAGCGCGTTGTCCACCAACTTGGTAACGATGGTCTCGGCGTCCTGGGGAGAATCGGCCTCGTAGGAAATGTAGATGAACTCCTCCTCGGTGCCCACCGTCATGCGGTCCAGCAAGTCCACCGCGCTGATGCCCAGGTTCAGGTCGGCGATGGTCTGCCAGGCCACGATGGGGCGCTTGAGGGCGGCGATGAAATCCTGCTGGGCCGTGGAGATTTCCTCCGCGGCGGGGCCGGACTTGAACTCCGAGAACAGCGCCACGTCGCCAGGCTCCGAGGCGATGACCTGAAGCCGCACGGTGGCCTGGTACACCGGCCCCGCGGTCAGCGATGTCAACAGGATGACGCCTACCGTCAACGCGACGATGAGGCCGATGAGCCACGCGCGCTTCCAAATCACCCTCAAGTACATGAGAAAATCGGTTGTCTCCATCCTTCACCTCACTTATCTACGCCCCACGACGCCGAACGCGCGTCCGGGGCGCCTCTGGTCTATTCGTTGTGCTGCAAAAAGGCGGCCAGTTGCGACGCGATGAACTCCACGCGGGCCTCCCAGGAATGCTGGGCGGCGACGCGGCGGCGCTCGGCGCGGGCCGCCTCATCGTCCTGCGCCATCGCCGCTTGCACGGCCTCGGCGAAATGCTCGCCGTCGGCGATGGACACCCACCGCGAGAAGGCCATCGCCGCCGGTATGGGCGTGGAGACCACCGGCCGCCCCGCCGCCAGGTACTCGTACATCTTCAGCGGGTCAATGCTGCGCGTCCACTCGTTTAGTTTATACGGCATGAGGCAAATGTCCAAACCCTTGACGTAGTGCGGAACCAGGGCCACGTCCTTCTTGCCCAGGAAGTGCACGTTGGCCTCGCGCCGAAGGTCAAACCCGCTCGGGTCCTCGCGCACGGCCCACGGCCCCACCAGCACGACAGACCAGTCGGGCCGCGCGCGCGCCAGGTCGCGCAGCAGGGCGTAATCCACCTTGTCGTTCAAGGCCCCCACGTAGCCCACTCGCGGCCTGGGCAGTGCCTCCAGGTCGGCGGGCAGGCTGGGATCTTCCAGCGCCCGCGAGAACGCCTCGTAGTCCACCGCGTTGGGCACGAGATAGGTGCGCGGGTTGTGCCGCCCCTTGCTCTCCATGAGCGCGGGCGACGTTACGAACACCAGGTCGGCGCGCTCAATCAGCCGCCGCTCCCGCTCCAGAAACGCCGCGCGGCGTTCGGGGGACAGCCCGCCGTAGCCCGCGTAGTCGTCCACGATCTGATACACGCACGCCTTCTCGCCGAATTGCCCGATGACATCCGCCTGGTCGGGCCGCACAAGCCACAGGATGGGCCGCCCCGCGCCCAGCCGCCGCATCGCCGCCCGCAAATCCCGGCGGCGCAGGCGGGCGAACAGCGACGCCAGCGGCTCCCGTCCGCTGATGGGCGCCCACAGCGGCGGCGTGTACACGTGCAGGTTGTCCAGCGCCTTGCGCAGGCGCGGCCGCCCGCCCCAGGGCCATATCGCGCCGCTCCGAAGCCCGGCCCACACCTGGCGCAGGTAAGGCCGCGGCTCCACGTAGATGACCCGATTCTGCCGAGCCAGGCGGCTCATGATCTGGTGTCGGTTGCGCCAGATGTCGTCCCACGGGTCTGGCGCGAAGCACAGGATGGTCTCGCCTGCGATCATGCCTGCACCCTCCGCGCCCTGCGGTAGGCGGCCAGGTGTTGGCGCGCCAGCCCGTCCCACGCGAGCGACTCGGCATACGCGAGTGCCTCGCGCCTCGCGGCGTCCCTGTCCAGCGCGGCGGCCTGCACCAGGGCACGCGCCAGGCCGTGCGGGTCGTCCGATTCGTACAGGACGCCGCGACTGCCCTCCACCAGGGCGGGGAAGCAGCCGATCCTCGGCGCGACGATGGGCACGCCGAACGAAAACGCCAGAAGCGCCGCGCCCGACGTGGTTACCTCCCGATAGGGCAAAACGTCTGCATCGGCGGCCAGCAGGTAACGGTGCAGTTCCTCGTCGGGGACGTACCCCAGCCGCAGGCGAATGCGCGGGTCGCCCTGCGCCGCCGCCTCAATGCGCGCCGCGTAGCCCGCGTCCTGCGGGTTGCCCGCGATGAGCAGCACGTACCCCTCGCCCTCCAACTGGCGAAATGCCGCAATCAGTTCCTCCACGCCCTTGTAGGGCCGTATCTGCCCCAGGAATAGAAACACCTTCTGGTTCGGCGACAACCCCAGGCGCTGGCGGGCTTCCTCGCGCGTGCCGCTCACAGGGTACGCGCCGATGTAGTTCCCGTGCGGGACGACGTACACGCCGCGCCTGCGGCCGTACAGCGACGCCAACTGTGCTGCCACGCCCTCGTCGTGAACGTGCACGGCGTCGGCCAGCCAGAACACCCACCGATTGGCCCATCGGTTCAGGCGCGCGTTCTGCCCCTCGTGGTGGGCCAGGTTGTGCACGGTGTACACCAGCGTGATGCCCGAGAACCGCGCCAGGAGAAGCGCCGCCACCAGGCGCGCGAACTTCTTCAGCGCCCGCCAGCGCGACGGCGACGCGATTTGCAATTCCACCCAGTGCAGGTGAATCACGTCCAGCCGCCGATGGCCCCACACCCAGCCGGGCGTGAGGTCGCGGTGAGACATGGCGCGCACGCCTGGGATGGCATCCAGCGCCTGGCGGAGCAACTCCACGTAGGGGTTCATCGTAACCGTGGAGATGAGGGCCACGCGCAGGTTCTGGTCTGCGTCGCGCGGGCGGTCGGCTCCCCATGCCGTCATCTCAGGCCTCCCTCGCGATGGTGCTGCGCCCACGGAGCCGCAGGAACTCCCACGCCGCCTGCGCCAACTGGCGCACCTCCGGGTCAATCGCCCACATGATGCCCGCGTACACAATGACTACGGCCACGCCCGCCGCGCCCAGCCGAACGATGGCCCGCGTCAGGCCCCACGTGTTCCAGTACACCAGTTTCCCCGCCAGCACGGCGATCACCGACGCCACCCCCTGGGGCACGAGAATCTGCACGTACTTGCCCCACGACGCGTGGATGATCTTGTTGGCCAGGAAGACCGAGATGCCGAAATCAATGACCGAGATGATCGCCGAGAACAGGCTGACGCCGACGATCCCGCCCCACTGGATGGACGGGTACAGGAAGATGAGCATCATGGTCAGCCGCCACAGCGCAATGTAGGTGAGCCACTTGGGCTGCCCGCCCGCCTTGAACACGTTCCCCATGTTGGCCGCCACGGAACGCACCAGCCCGTAGATGCCCAGCAACTGCATCGGCAGGATGGCGGGACTCCACTCCTTCCCATAGGCCTGCGTTACGAAGTTGTCGGCGAACCCGATGGTGGTTACCGCGATGGGCACCGACAGGAGCGACACGTACTTCAGCGCGCGGAAATACACGTTGCGGAACATCCCCAGGTCGCTCTGGACTTTGGAGAACGTAGGGAACATCACCTGATTCACCAGGCGCGTGATCTGCGTGGCGGGCAGGTTGGCGATGGTGTAGGCCAGGTCGTAGAACCCCAGCGTCGCAGTAGCCAGGAACTTGCCGACGAAGACGTTGTCCACGTTGGTGATGGCGAACACCAGCGCCTGGCTCCCCACGATGTGCTTGCCGTAGTCAATGAGTTCTTTCGCGCGCACCTTGCTGAAGCGAAGCCTGGGCCGCCACGGCGTGAAGAACCAGATAAGCCCCGCCGCGATGAGCGACACCGCCACTTGGCCATAGACCAGGCTCCAAACGCCGTACCCCAGCATGGCGAGCACGATGGAAAGGCCATTGCCCAGGACTCCCGCGATCAGGTCGGGAATCACCTTGCGCTTGAAGTGCAGTTCCTTCACGAGGAGCGTAACGGGCACCTGGGCGAACGACGACAGGAGCATGGTGAGCGCCAGCACCCGCATCACGGGAATCAACTGCGGCTCGTGGAAGAAATCGGCGACCCAGGGCGCGGAGAAAAACCCGACAAGGTACAGCGCCAGGCTGCTGGTCAGGACCGTCCAGAAGGCGGTGTCTGCCGCCTCCTCTACCTCCGTCTGCCTGTAGATGAGCGCCGACGTGAACCCCAACTCCTGGAACATCATCAGCAGGTTGATGGCCGGGTTTGCCAGCGCGCGCAGGCCAAAATCGCCCGGGGCGAGAAACCGCGCCAGGACGAGTTTCGTCAAGAACGACAGAAACCGCGTGAAGATCACGGACAATATGACCCAGATGATGGCCGAACCCACCTGCCGCTTCAGGCTCATACCGTCTCCTTCTTCCGGCAGACGAGCACGAAGTCGCGCGCAAACATGGAAGGCCACACGTGCGCCAGCCACTTGTACACGCTCCGCACCACGGGCTTGCGGAAGAACGCCGGATAGAAGTCCCGCGCCCACAGCGACGCGCTGCCGTCCACCTCCAACGGCTCCAGGTTGCGCGCGCGGCACAGCCGCTTCGCCTCGCGCACCGTGAAGAACCGCAGGTGCATGGCGTCGGTCGGCGAATGCTGCACGTAGGGGAAGCGCCCCGAGAGCACCCACAGTCGGCACTTCCAGTGGGCGATGTTGGGCAGGCAGACGATGAACCGCCCGCCCGGTTTCAGCACCCGCGCGCATTCGTCAAACGACCGCTCGTGGAAGAAGCGGTGCTCAATGGCCGAGTTGGACACCACGACGTCAAAGGTGGCGTCGGCAAAGGGCAAATCCTGCGTGTCTATGTCCACCTGCTGGGCGGGGATGCCCTTGTCCCGCGCGCGCCGCACCGCCACCGACGACAGGTCCGTGGCCGTAACGTCGGCCCCGCGCTCCCGCATCTTCTTCGCAAGGACGCCCGGCCCGCAATCCACCTCCAGCACCTTCTCGCCCGCCCTCACGCGGCTCGCCAGCAGTTCCAGCCGCTCGTGGTCAAAGGTGTCGTCGGCTTGCGTCCAATAGGCGTCGTAGTAGGCGACTAAATCCATGCTCACTCCTCAATTCAGGTAGATTCAGGCGCGGCGCAACGCCCGCCTGGCCCTGCGCCACACGTTCAGCACGCGCTCCATTCGGGCCTCGTCGCCGCGCAGGAGCGCGCGGAGCGCCTTCTTGGCGCGGTATTTCCACGGATGGGTGCGCCTCAGACTCAACTCGCTCTTGAGCGCCATGAATCGGTCGTACTCGTGGGCCAGTTGCTCCTGCGTCAGCGTGGGCAGGTTGAGCACGCTGGTGCGCGCGTAGTACGTGGACAGCGCGCCCGCCTGCGGCACGTAGTACCCCTTGGCCACCGCCACGTCGTGAAGTTCCGTCATGGGGTACGGGTAGAAGACCGAGAACTGCAGATCATCCGGCTCCAGGCGGCGGTTGAGTTCAATGGTCTCCTCTATCATCTCTTTGGTCTCGCCCGGAATGCCCAACATGTTGCACGTGTACGCCTTCAGCCCGTGCTTGCGCAGTCGGCGGAAGGCCGCGATGATGTCCTCGTTGCTCATGCGCCGCTTGAGAATATCCCGGCGCAGCAGTTCGTTCCCCGACTCAATCCCGATGCGCACGCCCCTGCAGCCGGCCCGCGCCAGCGCCGCCACGATCTCCTCGGACAGGCGCTCCACCCGCGTGTTGATCCAGAACGGGAGTTTGAACTCGCGTCCGTAGGCGTCGCAGAACTCCAGCGTCCACTTCTCGTCCAGGGTGAAGGTGTCGTCCTGGAAGTTGATGGTCTTCACGTTGTAGCGCGAGCGCAGGGCGCGAATCTCGGCCAGCACGTGGGGCACACTGCGGAAGCGCACGTATTTGCCCAGGCCCTTGTAGCGGCTCTGAAGCCCAGGATTGCAGCAATAGGAGCACTGGTACGGGCAGCCGCGCCCGCTCATCATGTCCACCCAGCCGTCGTTGGCCGCGAGAATCTCGTCAAAGGCGAACAGTTCGCGGTCGGCGAACGGCAGTTCGTCCAGGTTGGCGATGAGCGGGCGGAGCGGGTTGCGGATGATGTCGTCGCCGCGCCGCACCCACAGGTTGGCGATGTCGTGGAACGGCTGCCCCTCGGCCACGCGCTGGGCCAATTCGCGGAAGGCGTACTCGCCCTCGCCCACGCACACCGCGTCCCAATTGGGGCTGGCGATGACCTCCTCCGGTGCCAGCGTGGGGTGGGTGCCGCCCGATACCAGCACGCGTTCGGGCATGGCTTCCTTCAGCCACGCCGCCCACTTCTCCACGAACGGGTGCTGGTGCGTCGTGGACGAGAACGCCACGATGGACGGGTTGGCGCGGGCCACGCGCTCCAAGAGTTCGTCGCGGGTCGGCTCGCGGTCGGCGTAGTACAGTTCGGTCTCATGCCCGTCCTGCTTGACCATCGCCGACAGGTACGCGAGGCCGTGGTAGAACTTGCGCGCGCCGTAATGCTCCACTCCTTCTATGTCCGGATACACAAACAGAATCTTCATGCGGTCCTCGTTTCTACTGCGCGAAATAGGGTGGCACCGACACGAACGGCAGGAACAGTTGTGGACGAGCCTGACGGGTCGCCGTCGGAGTCGGCGTGCGCGGAGGCGTGCCGGTAGGCGTCGGCGATGGCGTGGCGGTGGGCGTCGGCGATGGCGTGCCCGTCGGCATGGATGTCGGCGTCGGTGTGGGTGTCGGCGTCCGCGTCGCCGTGGCGGTGGGCGTCGGCGAGGGCGTGAGCGTCGCCGTGGCGGTGGGCGTCGGCGATGGGGTCGGCGTGGGCGTGGGCAGCGCATAGGCCACCCACAGGCGCGGGCCGTTCGGGTTGTTCCCGTCCGACGACGCGATTCGGTACCAGGTGTACTTGTTGCTCTGGCCTTTCAACAACAGGCCCCGATTGATTGCCGAGTCCGCCACCCACTGGCGCGCCATGGGTCGGATGTTCATCTCGTAGGTTGTGAGAACCTGGTTGATGTCCACCGCTCCCTGGGCGTCGGGGAAGCGGTCGGTTTCTGTGCTGTCCGCGCCGTTGACGCCCCAGTTCTCCGAGGCGGTGGCCTTGAACCACGTCGCTTCGGCCGCGTTCCAGGCGCGGCGCATCTGGTAGGCCGAAACGGTCAGCGTCTCGGTGTTGCGCTGCGAGGTGGCAACCAAGCGCAGCGAACTCCCAAGGACGATGGCATTCTGGGGGATGGCCGAGACGTCAAACCGGATGAGCGCGCGCTGATTGCCGTCGGACTGGATCGTCATGTAGGACTCGGAGCCCTTGGGCGTGCTGTCGTTGTACGCGATGTACGTGTCCTCCACGGCGCGCAGTTCAATCTCCGCAACCTGTGGTGCCAACGCGGGCGGTGAAATCCGTATCTCGTGCGTGCCCCAGCCCGGCGTTACCGACAGGAACCCGCCGACGGAAGAGGCGTTCGTGTGCGAATAGCGCCCTGTGGCCGCGTCAAAGTTCTGCACTACCCACGTGGACGACAACCCCGCCAACCCCATCTGCTCCAGATTGAACCGCAGCGTCATGGATGGCGTGCTCGCCGTGGTGTAAGCGGGCCTGGGGTCTTCGCTGGTTACGGTGATGACGCCGTCGGCGTCAAAGGTTGCTGCCACACGGCTCCAGTGGTCGCTCCCCGTCTGGGTGATGGTGAGCCAGTAGTAGGTGCACGTGCGGTCGGTGAAGGCGCAGAGGCCGTCGGTGCGGACAACCAGGCTCTGGGGCACCTCCACGCGGCGGTACGGCTTCAGGAAATTCAGAAGGCCGTCGCTGCCGCCGGGCCACGGCGTGTCGTGCCCGCCGGCGTACAGTTCCACCCTGGGGGGTATCGCCGCATACGCTCCAACGGCGTCGGACAGGCGAAGGGTGTGTGAAACCGGCACCACAGTGTCCTGCAGCCCGTGGGTCAAGAGCATGGGGATATTCGCCATGTTGGAGGCGTACTCAATCGGCGAGCGGCGTTCGTACTCAAAGGGCTTGCCCAGAGGCGACCCGCCGATTTCGTATTCCAGCCAGCCACGCCGCCAGTCCTCCGTCTCCCAGTACCACTGGTCCAGGTCCGACGGGCCGCGCTCAATGGCAGCCGCGGCGAACAGTTGCGGGTACTTGCCCGCGAGGCCGCTGGCCATCATCCCGCCCATGGACACGCCCGTGATGTAGATGCGCGATTCGTCCACGCGGTAGTTGGCCTTCATGTAGTTGATGGTGTCCAGCAACTGCTGCTGCACGCTCAGCGAGAGCGTGTGGTTCTGTTCCAGGTCGGGGGCCACCACCAGCCAGCCGTTGCGGTTCGCCGCGTCGGCGTGGATTCCCAGCGCGTCCATCGGCTTGCCGCTCCAGCCGTGGATGCTCACCAACAGCGGCAGCGGCACATCGCCCATGTAGCCCGAAGGGGTCATCATGACGGCCCTGTAGGTCCAACTGCCGTTGCTCGCCTTGAACGACACGGTGCGAATCCTCGCAGGCACCACGTCGCCCTCGGCCTCAATGCGGATGTTCACCGCGCCCCACAGGTCGGTCGGGTCGGCGTCGGCGGTGATGGTGATATCGTTGAACCCGCTGCGCAAGATGGCAGGGTCAAAGGGCCAGGTGAACGTGCGCCCTGGATCACAGGTGCTTCCCCCAGACGGAAACGAAATGCCAATCTTGCGGCCGTTCACGTAGATGCTATGGCCTGCCTTGCTGTTGGCAATGTCCATGATCAATTTGGCGCGGGTGAGGCTGCCTGTGTACACGAGCAGAACGTTGGTCTTCGCCTCAGTTCCAAAGTCGCCCCCGACTTTCACGCAGGCGGTGGCCACGGTGGACGTGATGACCGTGCCCGGCACAGGGGTGGGCGTGGGCGTCGGCGTTGGCGTGCGCGTGGCCGTCGGCTCGGGCGTAACTCCCGGCTCAAAGGTGTAGTAGATGTCCAGCAAAGGCCGCTTGCTCGGGTCGCTCCAGTCAGACGCCCAGAACCGGTACTCCACAATGGAAGACGCCGTGGGCAAGAGCAAGAACCCCTTGTTCGTGTCCGGCGCTCCGAACCAGTCCGAAATCGCCCGGGTAACGTCCAGGGTGAACTCGGCGTTGACGGCGTTCACCGTAACCGAAGAGACCGGGCTGGCCTCGCGGTCGCCTGCGCCATCGGCGCCCGCCTGCTCCCAGGGGACGCCCGTGAGGCGGCTTCGCCACGTGGCCTGGCTCGCGTCCCAATCCTGGAGCAGGCGATACAGTTCCAGAGTCATGGGCCTGTCGGCCGAGCGGTACGAAGTCGTCCACAGGTGCAGCGTGGCCGTGAGGATGCGAGCGCCTGTGGGAATCTGGCCCGCCAGGTCAAACCGCAGCAGGGCGCGCTTGCCGGGGCCGCCCGTCCGCACCTGTAACTCGCCCCAATGGCTGGGGTCGTTGAAGTTCGCGTCGGGCGCGCCCTCGTTGATGTAGGTATCCGACGCGCCAGTGTAGCCGTTGACGTTCTGGCGCAATTGCACGTGGTAAACCGTCTCCGCGGCCTGCGCGCTCACCCCCGGCGCGGCGTCCGACGCATCCAGGCCCATGCCCCACATCAGGCCGAGCAGCACCACAGTGCCCAGGCAGACGGCCAGCGCCCAGGAATCGCAAATCCTCTTTCGCGATGCGGGTCCGTAACGTGTCTCCATGTCCACCCCTGTTCTGTCCGTGATTACGCCTCCACAGCCCGGCGGCCCCGATAGCGGATGACCTTGGCCGGGACTCCGGCGGCGATGGCGTAGGCGGGGATATCGCGGGTTACCACCGACCCCGCGCCGATGACCGCGCCCTTGCCGATGCGGACGCCGTCCAGCACGTACACCCCCAGCCCCAGCCAGACATCATCCTCTATAACGATGTCGCCGCGCGTTGTGATACCCTGCTCGCGAATGGGACGCGAAGTGTCCTCAAACTTGTGCTCGTAGGGGCTGAACCCGCACCCGGGCGCCATTTGCACGTTGGCCCCGATGTGCAGGTTGCCGAGAAACCCCTTGAGGTTGCAGTTGCTCTGGATGTGCGTATGCGGGCCGATAACCACGCTCCCGCCCGCGCCCACCTCCACGATGGTGCCGCGGTACAGGTGCACCCCCTCGCCCAGGACGATGCGCCCGCCGTCGGGATGCGCGTAGATCGTAACGTAGTCGTCCACGAAGCACTGCGGCCCGATTTCCAGGTCTTTCGCCCAAATCTGCGCCTTGGGCGAGATGTACGGGTTGCACGTCAGGTTGGCCAGGTACTTCTTGTCCTTGTACGGCCCGCGCAGCGCCGAGGCCAGCCGCACGCACAGCCCGCCGATGACGGGCACCGCAGCCCCTTGCATCAAGACGGTTAGCACCTGTTTACGTATCCCCAAGGCCATGCAACTCACTCCTCGCTCGTCGTGTTAGGCCGCGACAAGCCCCGCTGCTACGGCACGGCTCGCCGAAACACCAGCAGCCCATCCGTGCCCCACGCGCGGGTCTCCAGGCGCGCCACCAAGGCGTACATCCGGCGAAACCCCTCCGAAGGAAGCAGCGTTCGCCGGATGAAGATCTCCAGCGCAACGACATAGTCCGGCATGAAGGCGTAGATGAGCGGCTCGGGCACGGCATAGTTGCTGTCCGCCAGCGAAGGCTCCACCGGATTGAACGGGATGGCCTGCGGCGAGACCAGTCCCACGGTGTCCAATATCGTCGCGTCGCAGTAGTAGCCGAGCGCCCCTACCTCCGGCGCGGCGACCACAGTGGCAGGAGTTACGGCGGGATCCAGCATCAGCGCCACCTCACGGTACAGGTTCTCACGCTCCAGCCACACAGGCCGCCGCAGCGACATCCAACCGCCACCGGCATCCGGAATCAGGTTGTAACCGAACAGTTGCGTTAGGGCCACCACGCCAACTGCTGCGACCGCTCCCGCCCTGGCCAGGCGCACCGAACCGAGCCGTCCCTGTACCCACCGCCCCACCGCCACCAGCCCCGCGACGATGCCCGCGACATAGAACGGCACCGGCGGCACGAAGTACCACTCAAACATCAGCGGGTTCGCCACCGAATACGCCGCGACGTAGGCCAGCGGGAAGGCGAAAATGGGCCAGGCGGCGCCGTGCTTCCGCACTCCCTCCCACGCGCCCACACCCCATAGAGTCGCCTGCACCAAACCAAGCAGTGGGAACCACGGCGTATAGTGCTCGTACAGGAGCACGCTGCGCGCAGGCCATGCGATGAGCGCACGCAGGATCGGCAGATTCCCCAATCGCCCCGCAATCTGATCTACAAAGAGATTGCTGAACCGGCTGCAAAAATTGATGAGCGCCGCCAACGCGGGCATGGCCTGATACGATTGCTCTTTGGCCGACAGGCTGTTCGCAACCGGGCTGCCGAAATACGCGGTGGCAAAGGCAACCCATGGCAACAGCACGAAGGCAAACACAGCCGCCTCGCGCCACGCGGCCCATCGCCTGACCGCGAAGATGCCCAGGAACGCCAAGCCCGCGGCGATGATGGCATCGGGCCGTGTGAGCACGGCCAGGCCGAAGACCGCGGCCGATGGGATGAAGTGCCCCCAAGCGTACAGGCAGAACGCCGCTACGAGGAGCATCGTGTAGAACGACGTTTCCATTCCGGTAGTTGCGCCCGCGACGCTCTGCGAACACAGGGCAAACGCCGCGGCACCGAGCACCGCGCCGCTCTTGCTGCCGGTCAGTCGCCAGATAAGCCCCGCCAGCAGGACGCACGTCAGCCCGTCGCTCACCGCGTTGACCGCCAGCGCAAGGTGGGCATGGTATACAGGGAGCGCGCTGCTCAACCCGGCCAGAAGCAGGGTGAACAGCGGCGTAGTCGTGCCCAACACCCGCTCACCCACGTTGTACACGAACCCCAGGCCCTGCGCCAGGTTCCGAGCGTAGCGGAACGTGATGAAGGCATCGTCCACAACCTGCGGGCCTTGCAGGTAGCGCAGGGCCACCGCCACAAGCGCCGCCAACCCGACGGCCCATGCGTGCCCGCGTCCCTCGCCCCGGTCGCGCCCGAAGACCGCTCGCGTCATGGTGCCACCTCCACGTACCCGTTCTGGCGAAACCACTCCACAGCCTCCGCCAGCGCCTGTCGGATGGGCGTCTGGGGCATGCCCAGTTCCTCCACAGCGCGGCGGCAGTCGCACGTCAGCGCCGGCGGCAGGAACCCCCTGCGCCCGGCCGCGCCCCCTAGCGCCAGGCGCACGGCACGCAGCGGCGACTGTCGGGGCGGCCGCGCCACCCGCACGCCCGCGACCTCGCCCACCAGTCGCAGGAATTCGTCCCGCGTCAGGTTGCCTTGCACGTTGCCCAGGATGTAGCGGCGGCCCGGCTGCCCCCGCTGGGCCGCGAGGACGTGCCCCCGCGCCACATCCTTCGCAGCCACCACGTTCAGGCCGCCCGGCGGAAACGAGGGCTCCTTGCCCTGGAGCGCGTCCAGCACCCTGCGCCCGCTGGACGAGGGCTTCACGTCGCCCGCGCCGATGGGCGATGTGGGGTTGACCACCACGACGGGAAGCCCCTCCCGCGCCATGTTCAGCGCCAACAGTTCGGCCAGGTACTTGGAGCGCACGTAGTGACTGCACGAGTCCCAGAGGTTGAACTCCGCGTCCTCATTGGGCAGCGAGCCGTCGGCGGGCCTGCCGATGGTGCCGATGGTGCTCGTAACCACCACGCGGGCGTAGCGCAACCCCGCCGCGACCTGCAAAATGTTGCGCGTTCCCACCACGTTGGTCTCGTACATCAGCGCGCTGTCGGCCTCGCTGGTGGAGTAGAACGCCGCAACATGGAACAGCGTGTCGCACCCCTCCATGGCGGCGGCCAGGCTGTCGCGGTCGCGCAAATCGCCCGGCGCCACCTCCACGCCCAGTTGCTCCAGCCAGCGGGTGTCGTGCCCAGGCCGCACCAGCGCGCGCACGGGCACGCCATCGCCCGCCAGTTCGCGCACCACAAGGCCCCCGATGAAACCCGTCGCGCCCGTTACGAATGCCCTCATCGCGCGAGCCTCCCGATCACCCTGGCCCACAGGCCCCGCCGCGCCTGCGCCGACGGCGGCGTCCACGAGGCGCGGAGGACCTCGGCGCGGCGCTGCGCACCCTCCGCAGGCACGGCCCAGTCCATGGATGTGCCCGGATACCGGTCCACCACCTTGACGTGCAGCGCCGACGGCCGCATCTCCGCCACGAAGCGCGCGGTCTCGGCGATGGCGGCGTCGCTCTCCTGCGGCAAGCCCGTGAGCAGGAACACGCGCAGCGCGACGTCCTGCCGCGCGCAGGCCGCAGCCGCCGCCAGAGCGCGCCCGCGGTACACCTCCGCGCTGGCAGCATCGCGCACGCGCCTCGCGGCCACAAGCACCGCCGTGTCGGCAGACTCTACGCCCAACTTCACCGCCGCGCACCCCGCCCGCGCCATCGCCTGCACCAATTCGGCGTCCAGGTCGTCGGCGCGAGACTCGCACTCCCACGCCAGGCGCACCTTGCGCCGCGCCAGCCCCTCGCACAGCGCCAGGACGCGCTCGCGCTCGCGGGCGAAAACCGGATCGCGGAAGACCACCCGCGCCGGGCGGAACTCCCGCGCCAGATACGCCATCTCGTCCACTACCTCATCCACCGGACGCGGGCGGAACCGATTGCCCTGGGCCACGATATACGGGCAGTAGGCGCAGGCGTGATCGCACCCCTTGCTGCCCACGACGGTGAGCATCCCGTAGTCCTGCCAGCGGAACAAATCCCACGCGGGCCGCGGCAGATTCGCCAGGGACTGCCCCGGCTGGGTCGGCGCTCCGGGCTTGCTCAACATGGCCGCCGACAGCGCCCCGCGCCACCGTTCCGAATCCGTCCCGAACAACGCCAGGAAGAGGCCCAGCGTCCGCTCCGGCTCGCCGACAAGCCACGCCACGTCGGGAACAGCGCGCCGCGCGTCCTCCATCCACGCCACCGACGCGCCAATCGCCACGATGGGCGTGTGGGGCAGGGCCGCGCGCGCCGCCCGCAGAAAGGCGACATCCGCCTCCCGCGAGGCCCACGACACCTGCGCCACAACCCAGGTGGGCTTCTGGGATACTACCCAGGCCACCGCCCGATCCACCGAGTCGCCCTCCAGGACACCGTCGCGCGCCACGACTTCCAGCCCGCCGTTGCGCAAGGCCCCCGCCACCGTCGCCAGGGTGTGCGGCGGGTACAGGAACGCTCCCGGTTCGGGGTACACGTTGCCCATGCCGCCCGCGCCCTCGCGGTTGGCGGTGGTGCCCGGCAGGCCGGGCGGGTTCACACAAACGGCGCGGCTGTTCACGGCGCACCTCCCCGCAGGGCGTACACCAGCGTGCGGCCCTTGTTGCCCACGAACTGGTACACGAGCGCGAGTTCCGGCGGGGCCGTCTCGGGCTGGAGCAGCGCCTTCATGTGCGGGCGGATGACGGTAACCTCGCGCTCGTCCACCACGACGTAGTCCACGCCGTGAGCGCGGGCGTACTCCAAGAACTGGGGCATCTCGGCGCGCGGCGAGGGAACCCAGTCCAGTTCGGCGTACAGCGCGATGGCCAAATCCCGCGCCATCACCACGCTACCGGGCGGAGCATGGCGCTTGAGCCACAGGCCGGCCTCGCGGTGGCCAAAGTCCGTGCCGCGCCTGCCCTCGCCCACGGCCACCACGGTCAGGCCCGCAAACGCCAGGCCCACCAGGACGAGCGGCAGCGCCACCAACAAGCGCCTCGCCCAGGCCGCCAGCGGCCGCTCCGCCAGCAGCGCCTGCGCCGTGTCCGCGGCCCAGTCGCCCATGACGCCGGCGCCCCGGCCCACCCAGGCCAGCGCAATGGGAAGCGCCGGCGCGAAGAACCGAATCTCCACGTGGAACGGCAGGAACGCGGCCAGGAGCGGCAGCAGGCCCGCCGCCCAGTACAATTCCGCGACGGCGCGCCGCCTGTCCCAGGGCGCGGCAAACCACGCCAGCCCCACGAAGACGAGCAGCAGCGTGGGGAACACGGTGATGTCAAACCATGCATCCAGGAGCAGGCGGAAGTTGGCCCAAACGCGGCGCAGCGCCTCCATCGGGCTTGCCGCCAACTCCGCGGCCAGGTCGCGCTGGAACCGTTCGGGCGAGTACCAGATGATTTCGCGGCCCGTGCTGTCCAGCGACGCCGTAACGCGGTCGTATTCGGCGGGGTCGCGGGCCAGCACCGCCCGCCCGATGTCGTAGGTAACGCCGAGTTTGCCGCTCACCATCCACCGGCCGGTCTGCGCGTGGATGTACACCAGGTAGGGCATCGCCACCAGCAGCGCCGCCAGCAGGTATCCGCCCATCGCCAGCCACGCCTTGCCCGAACGCGCCTGCCGCCGACCCACCACGCCCACCGCCAGCGCCAGCGCGCCCAGCGCGGCGTAGAAACTCCCTTCGGGCCGCGTCAGGTAGGCCAGGGCGAACCCCGCGCCGGCGGCGATGGCAGGCCCCACGCGCCCGCTCTCGGCAGCCACCCACGTGAGCCACAGCCCCGCGAAGACGCACAGCAGATACAGCGGCTCCGTCATCGTCCCCCAGTACAGCACCGAGGCGTTGAGGGCCGGACACAGCGCCAGCAGGAGGCACGCTGCCAGCGCCATGCGCCCCCCGAACAGCCGCCGCGCCAGCGCGAAGAACGGCACGATGAGCGCCGCGCCCGCCAGGACGTACACCGCGTCGCTGGCGGCCTTCAGGTTGCCCAGCAGCCAGTAGAACAGGCTCGCCGCCATCGGGAACAGCGGCGCGTAGTGCAATTCGGGGTGGCCCGCCACCGAGAAGCCGCGCCCCGTGGCCAGATTCCGCGCCAACGTCAGGTAGTCGGGCTCGTCCCAGCGGATGGCGCGGTCGGCCCACAGAACCAGCGCCAGCCGCACGGCCAGCGCCAGCAGCACAAGACCCGCCACCGCGACGTATTCCTTTCGCCCCGCCCGTTTGCTCTCCAACACGATTCCTCAACCCTCGCCTGTACCCGCGATGCCGTCAGCGCCGCCGGTACACAAAGACATCCGCCCCTTCCGTAGCCACCTTGCGGAAGCGGCCTTCGTGCTCCACCAGGTCGTACTGCTCGTCCAGCGCCGCCTTCAGCACCCTGATCTGGCCGAAGTAGGGGTCGTTCGGGTACATGTCAAGCGGCGCGATGAGCCAGATTCGCCCATCGGGCGCGCCGGCGGACACGAACTCCAGCGTCGGCGACACCGCCTCGTCCGCCCGCTCCCAGCGGGCGCGCCAGCCCTGCCAGATGATCTCCTCCACGCGGCCGGGCGGCTGCGGGAACGCCACCTGCGCCTGCTCGCCCGAGAAGTAGAAGTTGAACGGCGTGGCCAGGTAGTCGGGCGCGATGATGACCACATCGTCTGGCCCGGCGGAATCCTGCACGTACCGCGCGATCTCGCGCATGGCCGACACGGGCTTGGCGTACAGGTTCTGGAGCGCCGGATACCAGAACAGCAACGCGATGACCGCCAGCGCCATCAGCCCATACGCCGGGCGCAGGCCGGAAATCGCCCGCGCCAACAGGAAGCACAGCGGCGGGAACACCGCCATCGCCACATACGACGGGATCAGCCCCTGCGTGCGGCTCGTGGCCAGAATGCCCACCGCCATCGGGAACAGCAAGGCCAGCACCGCCAGGTCGGTCGCGGGCGAGAACTCGTAGGCCACCGCCAGGCGCTTGCGGGATACGGTGAAGGACAGCGCTCCAATGGCCAGGAGAATCACATACGGCAGCGGACGGTCGCCCGGCCAGGTCATGGACGTCAACTCGTTGAAGATGCGCCAGAAGTGGCCGATGGGCGAGTTCTCGCTGCGCACCCAGGGGCCCATGACGATGCCCGGAATGCGGAACTGCTCCAGGAGCGTAGGCAGCCACGGCAGATACAGCAGGCCCACGCCCGCCAGCGACACCATCCACGCGCCCAGGGAGGACGGCCGCCGGTCGCGCATGAGCCAGTGCCACGCCACAAACAGGTTCTCGGCGGCGAACACCAGGATGCCCCAGTTGTGGCTGTACATCATCAGCACCGACGACGCTACCCACCCGGCCCAGTATCGGCGCATGTTGTGGCGCGTGGCGTCGTACAGCGTCCAGATGGACAGGAGCGCCAGAAGCGGCAGCAGCGTGTACATCCGGGCCTGCCGCGACACGAGCACATGCATCGGCAACAGCGCGCCGACGCCCGCGGCCAGCACGCCCACATAGCGGCCGAACATGTCGCGCCCGACCGCGTACAGGAGCGGAATGGTGGCAATCCCCAGCAGCGCCGGCAACAGGCGGATGCCGAACTCGTTGGTGCCCCAAATCTTCGCCCAGAAATGCATGAGGAAGAAGAACAGCGGCGGGTGGCCATCGGCGACAAGCGCCCCCGTGATCCCCGTCGGGAACGACTTCGCGGCGACGAACAGCCCCTGCGCCTCGTCGCGCCACACGCCATCCGCGCCCAACTTCCACAGGCGCAGCGCCGCGCCCACAAGGGTGAACGCCGCCACCGTCCACACGTCCCAGCGCAGGCGCGCCGCGACTTTGCCCAGCGCCTGCCTCAACTGCGAAATCCCTTTGCGCAACAACTCCATTCGCCCATCTCCAGTGTGCGATTACGGATTCGGTTTGATTCGGTACACCATCAGCGTCTCGCCCTCGCTGGTGTCCACATGCACCAGTTCCAGTTCGGGCGGTACCTGCGTCTTGTCCATCAGGAAGGCCAGTTGCGGCCGGAGTTTCTCCACCTCGCGGCTGTCCAGCACGAAATAGTCCGCCCCGACGTGCCGAGCGTAGCGCAGCACCTCGGGCCAGGTGGCGTTGGGCGTGGGTTCCCAACGGGCATCCGCATAGAACGCGATGGCCGGATAGCGCGCCATGATGACCGTGTCCCGCGTCGTGGACAGCGCGTCCTTCATCCACAGGCCGACGGTCTTGTGCGCGAAGCGGAACGAGCCGCGCGCCGTGTTGTCCATGATGCGCGGGAGCGCCACCACGAGCATCGCGACGATGAGAAGCGTGGGCAGCCACGTCCCCCAGCGCCGCCACCGCGGGGCCTCCGACGCCCCGAACACCAGGCGCGCCGTCCCCGCGACCCACTCGCCCAGTTTGACGAGGCCCGCCGCAAGCCACAGGATGAGCGTCGGCAGCAACGCCGCGATGTACCGCTCCTGGATGAAGAAGACCAGGAACGCCATCACCGGCAGGAGCGACAGCAGCAGCAGGAACTCCCGCTTGGCGCGCGCGCGGCTCCAGGTCTCGCCGAACAGCCCCAGCCCCACCAGTGGCAGGAAGAAGTACGGGAACATGCGCGGCGAGAACGCCTGCGCCAGGAGCGCCAGGATGTTCTGATACACCAGGCGCACGAACTCCATGGGCGCCTGCAGGATGGCCTCCGTCATGCTCACGTGGTAACTCTCGCGGGAGAAGAAGAACACCTCCAACCCCGTGGAGTCCAGGCCCCAGGTCGCCTTGTCAAAGGCCACCGTGTCGCCGTAGGCCAGCCGCCAACTGGTAACGAAGGTTACGCCCGCCTTCTCGCTGATCATCCACGCCCCCGTCTCCAGGCGGACGTAGATCATGTAGGGCATGAAGATGAGGGCGAATCCCACCGCCAGGCACAGCAGTTCCAGCGCCACGCGCCGCGCCTGTAGGGGCGGGTTTGCGGCCCGCCGGCCCGCGACCCACTCGCCCAGGCGAATCACAACGAGATAGAACAGCAGGATGGCGAAATAGGCGATTCCCTCCGGGCGAACGATGTACGCCGCGCCCGCCGCCAGCCCCGCCAGGAAAACCGCCCACGCGCGCCGCCGCTCCATCCCCGCCAGGAGCGCGAACATGGCCCCATACGCGAAGAAATAGTAGGGCGGCTCGGTCATCGTGCCCCAGAAAAGGATAGTCCCCGTGAGCGCGGGATAGACCGCCGCCACGAGCAGCGCAATGTACCCGGCCTGGCGGCTGTAGATACGCCGCGCCAGCAGGTACAGGGGCACCATGAGCGCCGTGCCGAACAGCACGTAGCAGGCATCGCTGGCCGTCTCCAGGTTGCCCGTGATGAGGTAGAACACGGCGCTCAAGAACGGGTAGCCCGGCGTGTGGTGCACATCCGAGTAGCCCGTGAACGAATAGCCGCGCCCCTCAAACCAGTTGCGCCCCAACCACAGGTAGAACGGCTCGTCGCCCCACACCACGCGGTCCACGAACAGCACTAGCCCCAGCCGCACCAGAAACGCCAGGCCGACCAGCAGCCCTACCCACAGCCATTCTCGGTTCCGCGAAGTCTGCCCCGCCCGAACGGTCATTCCGTGTCTTCCACCTCCGCATGCTGCGCGGCGCGGGCCTCGGCCAGTTGCGCCTCCAGGCGGCGCACCCGCTCCTTCAGAATCGCCACCTCCTGCGCCAGGACCTTCGTCCGCTCGCTGAAGCGCGAGATGCTGGTGGAGAATTGGAACAGGATGAACAGGATGCACACCGCCGCCACCAGCCCGATGAACGCCGGCGGGTACGTGATGCCCAGGGCGAACGAGATGGCGTCCAGCAGGTCAATGACGACGGGCAGCAGCACCAGGACCACGCCGGTGAACAGCCACAGGATGGCGTACTCCTCTTTCAGTTTGCGGGTGCGCACCAGGTTGACGACGAACACCAGTATCCCGACGCCCACCGCGATGAGCAAAATCCTCGCAGCAAGGCTCATGGCTCCCCTCCTTGCGCCGCCGACGCAGGCAACTTGCGCCACAGGATGTAGAAGGCCAGCGCGGCCAGCAGCAGCGCGCCGAACATCACATGCGAACGCACAAACCGCACCGGTATGGGCGGCAACTGGAACCACTGTCTCCCCAGCATGAAGTAGCCCAGCACCAGCGCCCCAACTTCCAGCCACGACCACGGGTAGGTGCTCACGGCGCGGCAGGCCACGACGATGAGCGGCAACAGCACCCACACGAAGGCATAGACCTGCGAGTGGGGCTGCGCCAGCAGGAGCACCAGGATGGCCGCCGAGAACTCCATGTCAAACCGCCGGTCGCGCGCATCGGTGGGCTTGCGCGTCAGCCAGGCCAGCGCCGCGCCCAGAACCGCCGCGCCCCCAAGCCACAGGCCCGTCGCCAGGCCCGGCAGTTCCAGCCCGCGCAGCGTCGGCCAGAACACGTTGGGGCGGAACAGGCGGCTGAAGAACCCATTCAGCGACTGGTTGAGCGGGAACGCGCTGAAGGCTCCGCCCGCATAGACCCCCCACGCCTCCGTGTACGCGGCGAAGTTGTCGGGCCCGGCGATGAGAATGCTCGCGGCCAGCGCCACCGCGCCGACGCCCAGCCCCCACGCGGCCACCTTCCATTTCCGCTTCCACGCCAGGAACAGGATGAGCGCGCCTGGGAAGAACTTGATGGCCGTGGCGAACCCCAGCGCCGCCCCCGCCCACTCGTCGCGCCCGCGCTTCAGCGCCAGGAACGCCAACGCGATGAGCAGGAACAGCAGGATTTCCACCTGCCCCAGGCGCAAGCACACCGTCGCCGGATAGTAGCCGTACAGCAGCACCAGCGCCACGACCGCCCCCGTCCAGTCCAGCCGCCCGATGGCCGCCAAAATCGCCGCGCACGCCCCCAAAAGCATCAGCGCGTTGAGGAATGTCCAGACCACCGCCGCCGTGCTATACGGCAGGAAGGTCAGCGGCACGGTCAGGATGGCCAGCAGCGGCGGGTTCCCGTAGGGCCATTGGATACTGTCGTCCTGCATGTTGAACTGGCCGCTCTCCAGCGCCTCGCGGAAAGCCCGACTTTCCGCGTAGATGTTCTCCCCCGTTCGCAGGCGTTCGGCCGCGCGATAGAATATCTCAAAGTCGTGATTGTTCGTGATGCGATAGACGCCCACGCCCCACCACGCCACAAGCGCAACCAGAACCGCGACGACGACACCTTGCAGCCACCGATTCATGAGGGCTGCGCCTCCTTCACCGAGTTGACCTGCGCCGCCCATACCTGCAAGACCTCGCGCATGGGCGCGAAAGCGAAATCCCGCAGCAAAGCCCGAACCTTGGCCAGCCCGCCCCTGCGCCCCCAATAGGTAGCCACGTGCTCAAGCGGGGTCAGACCTTTGACCTTGGGCGTGCCCTCGTACAACTCCCACGGGTGCACGTACACGACGAACGGCCGCGTGCGGTTGACCGCCTGCAGGCACCGCCGCACCAGCCAATAGGGCCACAGCCGCAGGTACGCCCCGCCCGAAACGGGCAGCCGCAGCCCCGCCACGTCGCACACCGTCATGGGGAACTCCCACAGCGGCCCTCGCGGCTCCTCCTGCCTCACATCCGCCGCCGAGATGCGGTACGGAGCCAGCGGCGCGCCCGGAACCCCGTACAGCGGCGTCCGCGCGGGGAAGATGCTGGAATCGTAGGTGTACCCGAATTCGCGCAGCACCGGCACGGCCCAGCGCGTGTCCTGATTCAGCGAGAACGTCGGGGCGCGGAACCCCGCCGGGCGGCCCCCGTCCAGCGTCCGCTCGTACAACTCCGCAAACGCCCCCAGTTCCCACTCCAGTTCCGCCTCCGACATCGTCCACAGGGGGCGATGGCTCATGCCGTGGCAGGCGATTTCGTGGCCCAGGCTGTAGATACGGCGGATCAGGGCCGGATGCTTCTTCATCACCTCGCCGACGACGAAGAACGTGGCGCGGACGCCCGTCTCCTCCAGCAAATCCAGCAGGGGCTGGATGGCTTCCTCGGCCTGATCCTCCGGCGTTGCGGGCAGCCGACGCTGGCGCAGGAGTTCGGCCTGGTACCACTCCTCCACGTCCACCGTGAATGCGTTGATCACCTGTACCATTCACTTACCTCCCTGGCGAATCCCGTTTTGCGAGGGGCGAATGGCGTTGGTGTGCGTTTGTTTGCGGAGCAAGACCACAAAGATAGACAGCAGCATCTTGACCACGTAGTAGATGGGCTTCCAGCCGGCATGCATGGATGTGCCGCTGATCCGCGCCCGAACGACGACGGGAACCTCCACGACATTGAACCCCGCATGGTGGAGCACGATGAGCGTGTCGGCGTCGGGAAAATCGGTCGGGTAGTTGTCGCGCGCGAAGAACTCCATCACCTCGCGGGTGAGGGCCTGATACCCCGATGTGGGGTCGGTGAAAGGCCGACGGGTAACCCGCCGCACGATGGCGCGGAAGACGCTCATGCCGGCGCGGCGCGCCCAGCCTGCGTTGTATTCCATGCGGCCCAGGAAGCGCGAGCCCAGCGCCACGTCGGCGCCTTCCTCCACCGCGCGCAGGAGCGCCGGCAGGCTCTGCGGGTCGTGCTGGCCGTCGGCATCCATCATGATGCCGATGTCGTAGCCGTGCTCCACCGCGTAGCGAAAGCCCGTCTGAACCGCGCCCCCGTAGCCCAGGTTGCAGGGCAGGCTCACCACCGTGGCCCCCTTGCGGCGGGCGCGCTCGGCCGTATCGTCCGTGGAAGCGTCGTCCACCACCAAAACATCCAAACCCGCGTCCACGGCTTGAATCTGATCCAGGACGGCTTCTATGTTGTTGGCCTCGTTGTGGGCCGGCATGATGACCAACCGACGTTTCCCGCTCAAGTTCTGTGCTCCCAGGTCAGTTTTCCTGCGCGTGCTCGTTGCCTGCGCGGCGCGCCGCCCCACGCCCCCACGGCAGGCGACCCAACCGCAGGCGCAATACGGTATCCAGGGCACGGTAGATTTCCTTCTTGGAGACCTTGGACGCGCCCCGTCGGCGATTCTCAAAAATGATGGGCGTCTCGCCGATGCGGTAGCCCATCCGCTGCACGCAGTACAGGATTTCTATCAGAAACGAGTATCCCTCGGAGAATATCTCGTCCAGGGCAATGCGCTCCAGGACTTCGCGGCGGTAGCAGCGGAACCCCGCCGTGCAGTCGCGGGCGCGCAGCCCCAGCATGATTCTGGCGAAGGCATTAGCCCCCCAACTCAGCACTTTGCGCGGCAGGGTGCAGAACCGCGTGCCGCCGCCCCGCACGTACCGCGAGCCGATGACCAGGTCGCATTCGCGCATCTTGTCCACCATGGCGGGGATGTAACGCGGATTGTGCGAGAAATCGGCGTCCATGCTCAAAATCAGCCCCGCGCCGCCGGCCAGCGCCCGCTTGAACCCCGCGATGTGAGCCGTGCCCAGGCCCAGTTTGCCAGGGCGATGAATCGGGATAACCCGCCCATTCTCGGCAGCCAGCCTGTCCAGGATGGCCCCTGTCCCATCGGGCGAGTTGTCGTCCACCACGATGACGCGCAAATCAAGCGGCAGGGCCATCAACTGCTGCACCAGCGGCTCTATGTTCTCCGCCTCGTTGTAGGTCGGAATGACAACGGCAATGGGATCAGGCTGCATGTTTGGCCCCCTCCCCGAGCAGAAGGACCTTCGGGTTCCGTACGCTGGCAACCAGCAAGACCAGGGCTGCCAGCCCGCTCAGCACACGCGTAACCGCAATATAGGGTGGCTCTCTGTATACGAAGAATACCTCATGCTCCCCAGCCTCCAGTTCCACGCCCAGGAGCATCTCGTCCGCACGCTCCAGCGCAGCGGGCGCGCCATCCACAGACACGCGCCAATGCGGGTACCAGCCCTCGCTGACCACGAGCAGCGCCCGCGAGGTCGGCGCCGCATGCACGCGGATGCGCGTGGGGCTTTCCCGCACGTAGGCCACGTCGCCGCCCACAGGCTCTGCCGACGCCGCGGGCGAACGCAACACGGCGACCGGACGGTAGTCCGGCTTCTCCAGCACCTCCACGGTATCCGAGTCCCACACGACCTGCGTAAATCCGGCCGCCTCTGCACCGGCGCGGATGGCGCTGTACTGCGGGTCGGTCTTGCGCAGCATGGCGTAGCGCACGCTCAGGATGTGCAGCGCCGTGTTGTAGTCGCCCCAGTCCAGCAGTTCCCAGGTGTGAATCGGCGTCCCCTCCACCCAGTGGCCCGCGAAGCGCAGCACCGGCGCCAGCGGCAGCGAGTAGGACGCGGCGTAGCGCACGGTGTTCGGACTCGCGGGTTCCCACAGCCGCCAGTTCCCGCCCTGCCGGGCCAGGAACCCGTAGGCGGCCCGCTCGTCGCGGGTGAAGTAGGATTCGGTCGCCGTGAAGACTCCGCCGGCGGGCCGAAAGTCCACGAGAATCACCAGCGCGGCCAGCGCCAGCCACCCGTTCACCGGCACGCGGCGCACGACGCGCTCTAGGGTCAACACGCCAAGCCCCGCCAGCACCGCCAGGGCGAACACCACCAGCATCAGCGCGCGGAACGGGATGAGCGTCTTGAACACGGGCAGCGCCTGGAATGGATTCCACGGCACCGTGGGGCCGAACGCCATCCAGAGGGCCAGCGCCCCCAGGAGCGCCACTACCCACGCCTCGCGCTGCCTGCGCAACTGCCCGAGGCCCAGCGCCGCAAGCCCCAGCACGGGCCAGCCCAGGTACCATGCAAACATGCCGCCGAAGGATTTCCATATCGTCGGCAGGGCGGCGGTATCCACGGGCACGCCAACGCGCCGCAGGAGCGCGCCACCCAACAGCGCGGGCGACGCCGAGTAGTCGGCCAGCAGCGCCGTGGCCGCGCCCCCCGCGCTCCCGCGCATGTGGTACGCGCCCAGATGCTTGAGTTCCACCGCCGCCGGAAGCGCCATGCCGGCCGCCACCACCGCCGCGCCAAGCCCCACCGCGGCCAGGCGCAGCAACGCCCCGGCCAGCGCGGACTCGCGGCGCGCCACCCGCGACAGTTCGCGCAGGGCCGCGTAGCCCCCAAACCACACCGCCGACACCAGCGCGCGCTCGGGACTCACCCACGGGAACAGCCCCAGGCACAACGCAGCCAGCGCGAGCATCCGCGCGCGCCTTTCGGTACGGCGCAGCGCCAACTCGTAGAACAGAAACGGCAGCGGCAGCAGCGCCCAAAACGGCACAAACTCCCACCAATCCATCGCCGTGTGGATATGGTAAGGGAAGATCATGTACACCAGCCCCGCCAGCAGCGCCGCCTGCCATCGCCCCGTGAGAACCCGCACGTACTCGTACATCGCCACGCCCGACGCCGCAAACCCCAGAAACGCCACGCCCTTCAGGGCCTGCTCCATCGGGATGCCCGCCCACCCGATGAGGGCCATGCCCGCGTACAGCGGCCAGGCCAGCAGGCGCATCCACGGGAACCCGCCGAACTCCCACGGGTTCCAGGGCGTCAGGAATCGGCCGTGGCGCAGTTCGTCCAGCACAAACCACGACGTGGCGAACTGCACGATCATCTCCATGCGCGGCGACGTGGGCAGCCGCCCATTGAGCCAGCCGCGCATGAAGAACAGCATCGCCACGCCCAGGAACGCCCAGTGCGCCCAGCGGCTGCCGAGTATTCGCTTGTACCCCCCGCGGCTATCCGCGGAGGTGCCAGGCGATGACCTCGTCAATCTTGTCCTCCAGCCGTCCCTTCGGGTCGTAGCCCAACAGACGGCGCGCCTTGGAGATGTCGGGCACGGAATAGCGCAACTCGCCCGGGTGCGCCGGAGCGTGCTCGGGCCGAATGCCCGGGTTCAACTTGCGGCACAGCAGGGCGGCCACCTCGTTGACCGACGTGGCGCGGCCCGTGCCGATGTTGAAGACCTCGCCCGCCACATCCTTCAGCGACGCCAGCACCGTCGCGTCGGCGACATCGCCCACGTACACGAAGTCGCGGCGCTGCTCGCCATCGCCGAAGATGACGGGCGGCTCGCCGGCCAGAAGCCGCTTGATGAAAATCGTGATGACGCCCACGTAGGGCGTGTAGCCTTGCCGCGGGCCGTAGGTGTTGAAATAGCGCAGGATGACCGGCTCCAGGCCCAGCGTCTCCGCCAGGCACAGCAGGTACTTCTCGCCGGCCAGTTTGCCCACGCCGTAGGGCGAAATCGGCTCCGTGGGGTGGGTCTCCGGAATCGGGTCAGGCGTCGGGGCGTCGGCGTACACCCCCATGGACGACGCGTACACCAAGCGCCGCACCTTGCGCTCGGCGCAGGCTTGCAGCAGGGTCAGCGTGCCCATGACGTTGGTCTGCGCGTCCTCGTAGAAGCGATCCACCGAGGCGCGGATACTGACGCGCGCGGCCAGATGGAACACGATGTCCACGCCGTCCAGGGCGCGCTCCACCGCCGCGGGGTCGCGCACATCGCCGACGACGAGTTCGGCCCCGTCGGGCACGTTCTCGCGCACGCCCACCGACAGGTTGTCCAGCACGCGCACCTGCGCGCCCAGCCCCAGCAGCCGCTCGGCCACGTGCGACCCGATGAAGCCGGCGCCTCCCGTTACAAGCGCCCGTCGGAATCCAGGCCCGTTCATGGCGCGGTCTCCCTCAAATCCAGCGTTACCTCCGGCGTTACCAGTTGGCGCACCAGGTCGCGGGGCGTATCCACGACGGTGCCCGACAGGATCAGCGAGTCCTGCACGAGAATGGGATGCTTCACCACGACGCCGTCGCCCAGGACGGAGTTCTGCACGCGCGCGCCTGGGGCCAGCGTTACCCCCTCGCCGATGACGGCGTTGACGCCCAGCCGTTGCAGTTCCGCCAGGTTGCATTCCAGCAGGTCTTTGGCCACCGTAACGTTCACGTCCATGTCCACCACTTCGGCGGGATACACGGGATAGCCGTCGTCAATGAGAATCTGGATGGAGTTGGTGAGTTCGTACTCGTCGCGCTGGGCAGTCCGAGGCGTGCGGCGGATGGCGTCAAAGATGGACAGGTCAAAGGCGTAGATGCCGCAGCCCTTCAGGTTGCTGGGCGGGCATCGGGGTTTCTCAATGACGCGCGTAACAATGCCGCTGGGGTGGACGACGACGGCGAAGTTGCGGCTGATGCGGGTGGGGTCGGCCTCCCGCTTGACGGCCAGCACGGCCCCAGCCCTGCGCTCCCAGAACATCTCCACCATCTCGTGGAGCCGCGGAGCCGCCATGAAAATGTCGCCCAGGAAAAGCAGGAAGGGGTCGTTGACGTAAGGCTCCAACTGGCCCACCGCATGGGCAATGCCGAGTTTCTCCTTCTGCTCCACGTAGGTGATGTGCATCCCAAGCCACGCGCCGTCGCCGAAGCGCGAGACGATGCCCTCCTTCAGGTGGCCCACCACCAGAATGACCTCGCGGATGCCGATGCGCCGCATGTCTTCCAGTTGGTACTGCAGAATCGGCTTGTTGCAGACGGGCAGGAGCGGCTTGGGCCGATAGATGCTCAGCGGCTCAATGCGGCTTCCCTGCCCCGCCGCCAGAATCACTCCGATCATCTTGCCGTTCATGAACCCACTCCCTGACGGGCGTCGCCGCCTAGATGCGGTTGAGCACCCGCGCCCGATACAGAATCTGCTTGAACTTCAGATAGACCAGAAACCAGCCCATCTGCCAGGCCGTGCGGAACGTCTTGAGTTTGGACTGCCCCGCCAGTCGCTCCGAGTGCGTGATGCCCACCTCGCCGATGCGATAGCCCAGCGTCTGCGCCTTGACGAGAATCTCGGTCGGCGTCGGATAGCCGCGCGCCTCAATCTGAACGGCCCGCGCCACGTCGCGGCGCAACAGTTTCAGCGCGCAATTGGTGTCGCGCAGCCGCAGCCCGAACATCAGCCGCACCAGCACGTTCAGCCCGCGGTCGGCCACCACGCGCACGAAGGTATCGCGCTTGCCCTTGCGGTAGCCCGTTACCAGATCGTACCCACCATGCCGCAGTTCGGCCAGCAGCAGGCGATACTCGGCGGCGTCAAACTGCCCATCGGAGTCAATGGTAACCACGTAGTCGCCGTCGGCGTGGGCGATGGCCTGCGACAGGGCGTACCCGTAGCCGCCGTTGGGCTTGTAGTCCACCACCACCAGGAACGGAATCTCCGCTTGCAGTTCGCGCAGGATGTCCGCCGTGCGATCGGTGCTGCCGTCGTTGGCCACGACGATTTGGCCGCGAATGCCGTCGTCGCGGATGACCTGCGCCCAGTAGCGCACCACCTGCGCGATGCCCTCCTCCTCGTTGTAGGCTGGCGCGCAGATGGAGATTTCGGGCCTATCCTCTGTCCGCTCGTCCATTCCCCTCACCTGCCGATGAGAAACGCCCCGCCGCAGATCAGAAGAACCCCGATCCACCGCGCCGGCGAGACCGGTTCCTTCAGAATCAGCCACGACAGGAAGACCACCACCACGTACCCCAGGCCCACCATCGGATAGGCAAAACTCAACGGCAGCCTGGACAGCGCCACCAGGTACACGATGGACGACAGGGCATAGCAGAAAATTCCCAGCACCACGTAGGGGTTGGAGAACATCCGAACCAGCGCGCGCAAGTTCAGGGCATTGAGCGCGCCCACCTGCGTCATGCCCGTCTTCATCACCATCTGGCCGGCCACGCCCAGCAGCACGGCCAGCAGCAGGAATATCACCGGATTCATGCCCGTTCTCCTTGATCGCGTCATTTGTGCTCCAAGCCTGTGAATCGGTAGGCCCATATCGTATCCTGAATGTACGCCTTCTTGTCCCCGTTCACCCATTCGCTTGGCGGGATCGCCGGCGTGGGCGGCACCAGGCGCATCAGCGCGCCGCCGTGGTACAGCGCCGTGTCCTCAAACCGGCCCGCCAACTCCCAGCCCTGGCGAGCGTCCATGAGCGCCCTGGCCTCGTCCCAGGACGCGCCCAGACTCCCCTGCGCGAGCAGGACGATGCGCACGCCGTTGTCCTCCAGCCAGGCCAGCGCCTCGGCCGACGGGAACCCTCGCAGAGTCTGCTCCGCCTGCCGGAACGCCAGGGGTACGAAAGTCCCGTATCCGTAGGCGATGGGCTGGCCGTGAACCCGCTGCTGGTACAGCGGATAGCCGTACCAGGTGCGCTCCAGCGGGAACTGGGCCACCGGCGAGCCTTTCGGCTGGGCCGCCAGCCAGGCATCCACCGGCTGCCCCCTGGCCTCGCTATATCCTAACGGAAACGGCGCAGACGCCAAATCCAGCGCCAGGAACAGCGCCAGCCCGCCAGCGACCGCAAGCCTCCCTCCGCGAGCCTTCGCCCGCCCCGCCAGCCACGCCGCGCCCGCCCCCGCCAGCACCGACACGGCGAGAATCGTCATCAGCGCGAAACGCGCCGGAACCCGCATCGCCGTGAAGAACGGGAAGAACAGGTACAAGAGCAGCGTCGGCATGGGCACGAGCACCGTGCCCGGCACATCCATCTTGCCGAACGCCAGCGGGTTCAGCGCCGCCTTCTCGGTCAGGAAATACATGCCGCGCGCGAACGCCTGCGAGACCGCCTCGGGCGCGGGAATGCGCACGGGGCCGCCCGCGATGTGCAGCGTCGTCCCCAGCGCCAGCGCAAGCCCCACCAGCCCAAGCCAGGCGTAGGGCCGCAACTGCCGGTCGCGCCGCTTCCACAGCCAGACTCCCGCCAGCGCCACTGCCGCCCACCCCAGGTAGAGCACGCCCTCGTGGATGTTGGGGATATAGCGGGCGGCCAGCGTTTCGCCCCAGAGGGGATGCAGCACGCTGGGCCACGCGAAGTCGGCCACGCTCGCCGACCACTGGTCCATGTAGGCCAGGTCGTGGTACTCCGTCGCCCCCGCGCCCGCGTTGCGCACGAGGGGAATCGCCGCGGGCAGCATCACCACGCCGGCCACGCACACAAGGGCCACGACAACTCCCGCCAAGCGGCGCGGCTCCCACTCGCGGCGCGTCTGCGCCCATCGGATCACGCCGAACAGCCCCAGGAACAGCCCCACCATGTAGGCGTAGTACCAGGACGACAGCGCCGTGAGGCCGAAGAACAATCCGGCCAGCGCGCCGTCCCTCGCCCGCCGCGTCCGAAAGGCCCGCTCGGCGAACAGGAACGCCAGGGGAATCCACTGCGTGCCCAGCAGCGGCAGATGCCCCGCCCCCAGATGGGCCATGCGGTAGGGGCTGAAGGCGAAGATGCCCCCCGCGACCGCGCCTCCCACGACGCTGCCCATCAGAACCCGCGCCAGGCAGTACATGGCCCAACCCGACAACACAAACGACAGCAGCACCACCGCGTTGTACGCCACCACCTCGCCCCAGATGACCGCGAAGGGCAACGCCAGCGCCATGTTCGCCAGCGTGGTCTCCGACAAACTAACGTCGTAGCCCGATGGGTAGAAAACGTCCGGATTGAACAGCGGCGACTGCCCGCGCTCCAGCAGGGCGGTCTTGAACCACCATATCTTGTAAAGGTACTCGTAGTTGTCGCCCGGCGGCCCCAGCACGGCATCGGACAGGTGGGCGACGAGCGGCCAGGTGCCCACCGCCGCCAGCACCGCGAAGGCCGCCAAGACCGCCAGGTGCTCCCGCCACGACATCGCGCCCCCGGCCCTCATCCCGCGCCTCCGCGCCGCCGAAAGTGCAGGATCACTATGTCCCGGAACTCCTGCCGTTCCACCACATCCGCGAAGCGCCCCAGATACTGCGCCAGCGCGTCGTTGTCCGTGTGGCTGACCACGAGCCAGAACTCGGAAACCGTCGCCATCACCGGCGCGACCTTCGGCTCCAGGTCCGCGTCGCTCGTGTGCCCGCGCCACACGGGGTGCAAATCCGCAGGCGCCTGGTAGTAGTGCACCAGCGGCACGCGGATGTCCTCATCCACCAGGAAGATCGTGCCCCCCGCCGGCACGTGCTGGGTCAGGTACGTGGCAGCGCCCCGCCAATCTTCCTTCTGCGGCACCAGGTACATCACGAGCAGCACCGCCGCAACCCCCGCCAGGTACGGGATCATCACCGCCCACCGCAGGAATGCTCGCCGAATCTGGCAGAACCCCCTGCCCGCGACGATGGCGAAGGCGGGCGCGAACGGCACCATGTACCGCAGCACGAACATCGGCCTCACCTGGGCCAGCGCGAACGCGACCGTCGCCGGCAGAACCATGAGCAGCACGGCGCAGGCCCACTCGCGCCCGCCCGATTGCCACCACGATTCCCCGCGCCGTCGCGAAGGCGGCACCGCACCCAAGAGCAGGCCCAGCCCGAAGCACCCCGCCCCCAGCCACAAGGCCCACGACCACGGGGGCTGAATCGTGCCCAGGGCGAAATCCACCGGCAACAGCAGCAACTGCTTCAGCCCCGGCGTGCCGTACTTCTGGCCGATCCAGGCCCACCAGCCCTGGCTCTGCTGGGCAGAGATGCCGAGGAACCACGGCACGGCCAGCGCCACAAGCGCGGCGTTAGCGCCCAGCCACGGCCACAGCATCTTTCGCCGCGCCGGCTCCACGATGAGCACCACGGCCACCCAGACGTTGACCGCCGCGACGACGAAGATGGAGAAGGTGTGCGTGTACAGCCCCAGGGCCGCGCAGAGGGCGTACATCCCCCACAGCGCGAGCGCACGTCGGCGCTGGATGGCTTCCAGCACGGCCAGCACCGCCAGCCAGGCGAAAAGCCCCGCCAGGACGTACATCCGCGCCTCGCGCGAATACCAGATGTGGAACGGCGAGACCGCGAGGAGTCCCGCGGCCCAGGCCGCAGCGCGCCCGCCAAAAAGCCGCCGCGCCACCCCCAGCACCACCAGCATCGTCGCCACCCCGAAGATGACCGACAGCAGGCGAATCACGAACTCCGTCCGGCCCAGGCCCAGCCAGAAGTGCAGCAGGATGTGATAGACGTTCTTGTCGGTGAACGCGAACCCGCCCGGACGCAAGAAGTTCAGCAGCGAGAGATCCGCCCCCGCGAACGCCACGCTGTAGGCCTCGTCAAACCACAGGCTCTCGTCCCCCAGCGCGATGACGCGGAGCAGCACGGCGATCGCCACCAGTTCCACGACGATCCACCTGTCCATCGGGAGGGCTGGCCCCCAATATGAAATCAGCGCATCACGTCGCTGCCCACGCCAATCCGATAGTTTCAGACGCGCCTCCTACGGTGCAGTCAAGATGTACAGCGCCACGCCAATAGGCCCGCGGAACTCCTGCTCGTCCACCCGCGTGTAGTGCTCGTCCATGTACTGCTTCACCATGCCGCGCGGGTCGCCGTAGTGTCCGATGGACCAGACGAGCCACGCCCGGCGGTACCCCTCCACCCCGGGCCGCACGCTGGATTCCACCTCGTCCGGCGGCAGCGGGACCTTGAACCACGTCCAGGCGGGCAGGTCCGCCGTGGAATAGTACCCAAACGGCTTCGCGTCCCAGCCCGGGTAGAAGACCGCCACGTCGCCATCGGCGGCGCGCTCGGACACATACGCGGCCGCGCTGCGCCAGTCCTCGGTCTGCAACACGTTGCCCATCTGCCACAGGCCGAAGGCCATCGCCGCCACGAGCAGCGCCACCGCGACGCGCCGCAGCCATGCCTTCGGCAGCGCGCCCACACCGCCGGCCGCCAGAAGCAGGTAGCCCGGCAGGAAGGTTACCAGGTACCGCTCCGAGTATAGCGGCTTGACTTGAGAGATAAGCCAGGCCGTCCCCACCGGCACGGCAAGATACACGGCGGCGAAGACCACCCCCCGGCGCGGCGCGCGCTCGGGCGCACGCAGCCCCGCCCAGATGGCCCAGGCACTCAACCCTGCCAGCAACCCGTATGCCAACCAGCGCAGCCAAAACGGGTACATCGCCCTCACGTTGCCCACGCTAAACCCGACCAGGATGTCCGCCAGGGCGCGCAATCCCGGCGTCCCGCCGCGGGCCACCCAGCCCCCGCCGCCGGACGTAACCTGAAACAGCATCGTCGGAATCCACGGCGCAAACAGCAGCGCGCTCGCCCCGACGCCAGCCGCGAACTCGCCCACGTGCCGCCAGCGGCGCGCCCGCCACGCCTCGTACAGCACGTACACCCCCTGCGCCAGGAACACGAACACCGTGTAGTAGTGCGTGTACAGCGCCGCCGCGCTGGCGAGCACATAGCCCACGGCGAAACGCGCCCTTCGGCTGTCCAGAAACGCCGCCAGGCACAGGCTGGACAGGAGCGCCCAGAACCCAAGCCAGGCGTACATCCGCGCCTGCTGCGAGTACCACACGTGGATCGGCGCCAGGGCCAGCAGCACGCCCGCCACAAACCCCGTGCGACAGTCAAACAGGCGCGCACCCAGCGCGTAGAGCACGACCGTGCTCAACGCGCCCGCCACGGCCGACAGACTGCGCAGCGCCGCTTCGCTCTCGCCGAAAACCCGCCAGAAATGCAGCAGCAGGTAGTACAGAGGCGGGTGGATGTCCTTCGCCGTCCACGCGATGACGCCCACAGCCGACTTGCGCGCCAGGAACAGGCTGGTCGCCTCATCCAGCCACAGGCTCTCGGCCCCGATGCGCCACAATCGCACGCCCAGGGCCACTAGCAGCAGGACGACGGGCGCAACCCACCTCGTCCAAACGGGTTTTTCTGCGGTCAACGTCTTCGCCATAGCAGTCCCGTGTGGGCGCCTACTCCTGCGGGCGGTTGCCGAAGGACTGGAACGGCGTGGGCTTCCACCACGACCACTCCACGCAGTTGCGGCACGACGGCACGTCGTCCAGTCGGCGCGCCAGGTGTTTGCGGCGCAGTTCCTGCATGGCCGGGCCGTTCCACGCCTTCATCACGCCGCCCGCCACATTGCCCAACGGATACAGGGCGTCAAAGTCGCGGTCGCAGCAGACCAGCGTGCCGTCCCAGTAGATGTGGACATGGAACCACAGGTTGGGGCAATGCCAGCGCTTGGGGGGCACTTTGGCCTCGGCGGCCCGCAGGCTCGCGATGGCGTCCACCTGGTTGCCCCACGAGTCAAACGGCTTGACGCTGACGCGGTACACCCCCGCCTGCCGCCACTGCTTTGTGAACTCCTCCACCTCCGGCAGGGTCGGCTGCATCTCTATGATTTGCACGTTGACCTGCGGCTCCGGCCCGGGCACCTGGCGGCGCAGGTCAATGAACCGCTGGATGTTAGCCCGCGTCTGCTCAAAGTCGCCGCGCCGACGGATGGCCTCGTAGGTCTCGGCCGACGCGCCATCCAGGCACATGTAGATCGTCCCCAGCCCCGCCTTCAGAATCTCCTTGCTGAGGTCTTCCGTGAGCAGCGTGGCGTTGGTGGAAATCTCGGGGCGGATGCCCTTCTGGCGGGCGTAGGCGATCATGTCGGGCAGTTTCGGATGGAGCAGCGGCTCGCCCCAGATGTGGAGCGTGGTAACCGGCACGTGGCCGGCCATTTCGTCCACGATGCTCCGGAATAGATCCCAATCCATGTAGCCCCGCTTGCGCTTCATGGTGCCGATGCCGTTGGGGCACATGATGCAGTTCAGGTTGCAGGCGTTGGTGGACTCCAGGTACATGCGGTCGGGATAGTAGGGGAGCCGCACCAGGCCGGCCTTGTATCCGAGATACTTGACCAGGGAAGCCGCTCGCTTTCGCAGGCGGCGGCCCCGCGGAATCCTTATGCCCATGCGTGTTTTCCTTCCTTTCGTAGGGATGCGAAACGCTTGAACAGCCCCAGGCGCGTCAGCCTGCGGCCCAGCGCCCGGATGGGCTTGACGCGCGAGATGGCCCAGATCGCAGCGCCCAGGCGCGGGCCAAAAGCCTTCAGGTACCGGCGACGCTGGCGGCTCTCCTCAAACCGCCGCCGCGCGATCAGGGCCAGTTTCCCCAGCCGCGAGTCCGACACCTCCGACACGTTCAGGAAAGGCGCGATCTCCTCGGTGTAGGCGTTGTAGTAGTAGGCGCGCGTGAAGTCGGCATTGTAGCGGGTCTCCGGGCGCTTCTTCACCAGTTCGTCCCACAGGCGCGTGCCCGGGAATGGCGTCGTGATGCTGAACATCGCCTCGTCCAGTTCCAGTTCGCAGGCGAAGCGAATCGTCTGCTCCATCGTTTCCTCGGTATCGCCCGGCAGGCCGAGCATGAAGTAGCCCTTGCTGCGGATTCCGGACTCCGCCGTCCACTTCACGGCCTGGCGCACCTGATCCATGGTGATGTTCTTGCCGGTGGCCGCCAGGACCTGCGGGTTGCCCGACTCAATCCCGTAGTGGATTTCGCGGCAGCCGGCGCGGTACATCATGGCCAAACTCTCGGGCGTTACGCGGTCCACGCGCCCCAGGCACTGCCAGCGAATGTCCAGGCCCTCGTCTATGATCATCTGCGAGATGGCCATGAGGCGCTTGGTGTTGATGGTGAACAAGTCATCAATGAAGTAGAAGTTGCGCACGTTGTACTGATTGCGCAGCAGGCGCAGTTCGTCCACGACGCTCTGCGCGCTCCGCTGGCGGTAGGTGCGCCCGACGATGCCCTTGAAGCAGTAACTGCAATTGAAGGGGCAGCCGCGGCTGGACAGGACGGTCAGCATCTTCCCGCCGTCGGGCGCGGCGAGGGGGTACTTGTCCAGTTCCAGCAGATGGCGCGCGGGCAGCGGCAGCGCGTCCAGGTCGGCGATGAGCGGGCGCTCTGGCGTGCGCACCACGTGGCCATCGCGGGCGTAGGCCAGGCCGCGGATGCCCGAGAAGTCCTCGGCGCCAGCCTCCAGCGCCGCGACAAGTTCCATGAGCGTCTCTTCGCCCTCGCCGTACACCACGAAATCCACGCCTGGGTCCGCGGCCACGGCTTCGGGGAAGACGGTGGGGTGCGGCCCGCCCAGGACGATGGGCACCGACGGCAGCGCCTGCTTCAGCAGCGCGATGGCTTCGGTTACGCTGTGATACCCGCCCGTCATCACCGTGAACCCGATGAGCGCGGGCGCGTAGGCCACCACGTCGGCCACGTCCTCCTGTTGCGGGCGGTGGGGGCGCAGGCCGAAGTCAAAGATGCGCGCCTCGTGCCCGCCGCGCTCCAGGACCGCCGCCAGGTACGCCAGCCCCAGGGGCGGGTAGTCGGTGATCTTCTCGTGCCACTTCGGCGCAATCAGCGCAACTCTCAAAGCATCATCTCCTCTGGATTCGGATGTGGAGGAAGGGCAGAAGCGTCGGGCGTTGCCGTTCTTTGCACCCCATGTTCGGGCCGCGCATCCCTCGCCATCCCACCCGCACAATTACGTCGGCCCCGAGTGCCGGGAGCCGACGCAGGCAGCGGCCCACTTGTGATGACAGGTCTCCTTATCCCGATTATACACAACCTTGATGAAAAACGGATGACAAACCCGTCGGGCGCGCATGACAAACTGTTCATGATAACCGACGCCAGGCCGAGGGCACGAGACCTCACTGTCGGGCGCCCTCGGAGGGCAGCGTCGTGAAGTCCAGCGACAGGTCGCGCCCGCCTTCCAGTCGCTTGGGTAGGACGAACTTGAACACGCTGCCCTGCGGTTCGGCGCCTTCCACCCAGATGCGCCCGCGGTGATGCTCCACGATGTGCTTGCAGATGCTGAGGCCCAGGCCGGTGCCGCGATAGGGGCGAGTCGCGCCGCTGTCCACTTGGTAGAACCGCTCAAAGACCTTCTCGCGCTCGGCGGGCGGGATGCCGATGCCCGTGTCGGCCACCGAGATGAGCACGCGGTCGCCCAAATCCTCGCCGTGGATAACGATGCGGCCGCCCGCTGGCGTGAACTTGATGGCGTTGTCCACCAAGTTAGTGAGCACCTGCTCCATGCGAGTCGCGTCGGCCTCCACCGTGGCGAAATCGGCGGGGATCGTGGACTCCAGCGCGATCTGCGCCTCCTGCGCCTGCGGCGACAGTTTCTCGGCGACGCGCGCGGCGATGTCGGCGAACGAAACCTCCTCTATGCGCAGCCGAATCTGCCCCGATTCCAGCCGCGAGAACTCCAGGAGTTCGCTGATGAGATTCTGCAACTGGTCGGTCTGCTCGCGGACGGTGGCAAGAAAGTCGCGCTGGAGGTCGTTGATCTTGCCCGTCTTGCCCATCAGGATGATGTCCACAAACCCCTTGATGGAGTGGAGCGGCGTCTTCAACTCGTGCGAGACGACGGACAGGAAATTGGACTTCATCTGCTCCAGTTGCTTCTGGCTGGTGATGTCGCGCAGCACGGTAACGACGCCGCGCGCCTCGCCGGCAGCGCCCGGGACGGTCGTCGCAAGGGCCTGGTAGATCATCTCCGGGTGCTCGCGGGTCATCGGCACCCGAATCTCGCGGATGACGGGCTTCCCCGGAGCCGCCAGCGCCTCGCGCATCACGCCCATCAGTTCGCGGTGGCCCACGGTGTCGGCCAGCGGCTTGCCCAGCGAGGGTGCATCCTCCACGCCGAAGATGCGCACCGCCACGGGGTTCATCATCACCAGGTTCAGGTCGGTGTCGGTAACCAGGACGCCGTCGCCAATGCCCTGCAGCACCGCCTCCAACTCGTTGCTCTTCTCCTGCACGCTCCGGTAAATCTGCTCGGTCTGGCGCTTCTCGCGGGCCAGGTCCTCGTAGAGCCGCGCCTTCTTGACCGCGATGGCCGCCTGGTCGGCGAAGGCCGCCAGAAGGTTCAGGTCATCCGGCCCGAACGCGTTGGCCTCGGGGCTGGTGGCGCTGATGGCCCCGATGGCCTTCCCGTCGGACATGAGCGGAACGCTGATGATGGATTGCACGGGCATCTGCCCCAGGCGGATGTAGCGGGCATCCTGGCTCACGTCGCCGATGAGCGCCGGCGCCGCGTTGGCCACCACCCAGCCCGCGACGCCCTTGCCCACGGGGAAGCGAGACCCCCACAGGCTCTGCGCGGGCACGCCCGACGCCGCCAGGGTTACTACCTCGCCCGACGCCTCGTCCAGCAGCGCGATGGAGCAGCGGGTGCCCCGCAGCACCTGCGAGGCGTTGGCGACAATCATCGCCAGCAGCGACTCCAGGGCCACCGCCGAGTTGATCGTCTTGATTCCCTCCTGCAGGGAGCGCAACTGCATGACCCGGTCGCCCAAGTCCGTGGCCGTCCGCTGCAACACCGACGTCTTGCGGCGGAGTTCCTGCCCCTGCTCCTCCAGGGCGTAGTTGAGCCCGCGCACGAGGCGATACCGGCGCTCCAACAGCCATGCCACGTACAGGGCCGCCAGCACCATCGCGAACAGGATGAGATACCGCAGCACGAACCCGGGCGACAGCAGGAACAAGAGCGACTGAATCTGCAGGTACACGCCGAGGATGTACAGTGGCCCGTAGAGGAACGGCAGGAAGATGAGCCAGTGCGCGAACGGGTAGCACAGGGCCACTTTCACCGCAAGCACGAAGTAGAGCAGGTAGAGTTCGCTCCCCATGCCGCCGGAGTATGGAATCAGGAACAGGATGGCCAGCGAGTCCACGATGGTGGCCACCGGCACGAGCCAGACGGGAACCCTGTCGCGCCAGGGGCCGTACACCAGCACCGAGATGAGGAGCGCGAAGCCCATGAACACCGCCAGGCCGAACGCGGCCGCCCGCGGAAACGGCACCTGCTGCGTCGTCCACACGCTGATGGCGCCCACCAGGAACATGCCCCAACGCAACGGCGCGCCGAACCGCCGTTCCAGGCGCAACAATCCATCCTTGCGGTAGTGGAGCGTCGGCGGTGGGATGTAGATCGTGGATGCGCTCATGGCGAAGCCCCCCTCATCCTCGGTCGCGCCATCATCGCGGCGGCAGCGTTGGCGTCGCCGTCGGCGCCAGCGTTGGGGTGGGCGACGGCCCCGGCGCGGTGGGCGTGAACGTGGGCGCGGGGCGGGTCGGCTCCTGAACAACCGCCGTCGGCGAAGGGGTCGGAGAGAACGTGGCCGTGGGCGACAGGGCAACCGTCGCCGTCCGTGCCGGCGTGGCGGTCGGCGCCGGCGTCGCCGTAGCCGTCGGGCTGGGCAGGCGCGTGCGGGTTGGCGTCGGCGTCCATGTGGGTGAGCGCGTGGGCGTGGGCGACTCGGTAGGCGGCAGCGGCGTGGGCGTGTAGGGCGGCGGCACGGTTACCCGGGCGCCGCTCCTCAACCACGCCAGCGACCGCGCCCACACGCCGTTGTCGGTGCCCGCCAAAAGCGTCTCGTTGTCCAGCGGATCCAGCGCCAGGCTGTTCACCCCAAGCCTCCCCATGCCCTCTCGGAAGGGCTGCCATGTCCTGGCGTAGTTGTTGCTCCAGTACACGCCGTCGGGGTTTGTGCCCAGGAACACCGTGCCGCGCACGGCGGGATCCACCAGCAGCGCGACGGCAAACCCCGACCCCAAACCGGCCGCGCGGCGCGTCCACGTCTGCCCGCCGTCAGTCGTCGCGTACACGCTGGCCCCTGCGGCCATATACGCCATGTTGGGCTCCACCGGATCAATGGCGATGGAGTTCACCACCCGCTCCAGCGACAGGCGCAGCGACAGGGCCCACGTCTGGCCCCGATCCCGCGAGATGTACACTTCGCCCCGCGACGTGCCCAGCCAGAGTTCGCCCGGGCTGCGCGGGTGCACCACCAGCACCGAAGGCGCGCTGGCGGCGGCAGGGCCTTCCAGCCGCTGCCACGTCAGCCCGCCATCGGCGCTGCGATAGATATCCTGACCGGTGGCCGCATATAGCAGGTTCGGGTCCGACTCCAACGCCACCGCCCGAACCACATCCTTCCCGAAATCTACCCGCAGCAAGGCCCACGAGGCGGGATACGTTTGGGCGTAGAAGCCCACCGAATCCGCCCGCTCTCCCAGGGCCAGATACAACCGTATCTGCTCCCCATCGTGCGCCGCCAGACGCACGCGCGGAACCTGGCCCCACGCGCCTGTGGGCAAGCCGCCGTTGAGCGCGCGCCAGCGTCCATCCGCCAGATGCCACACGCCAAGCCCCGACGTGGTGCAGAGGTATCGGGTTTCCCCGCCGCTCCTCAAGGCATAGACGGCATCCACCTTGCTGCCATCCATGCCCACAAGCCGCCAGGCGTTCGCCAGAGAGTCCCGCGGAACGGCGAACACCAGCAGCAGAGGCGCGAAGAAGACCAGGCAAGCCGCTAGCGCCTGAATCACTCGGGCCCTGGTTATCGGGACTTGCATGGGCATCCCCTAGCGCGGCGGCCTCGTGGGCGTGGGCGGCACCGGCGTCGCCGTCGGCGGCTGGGTCGGCGTTGGCGGCTTTGTGGGCGGCGGCGGAGGCGGCTGGGTCGGCGGCACCGGCGTCGCCGTGGGCGGCACCGGCGTGTTTGTGGGCGCGCGCGTCCGCGTTGGCGTGCGGGTCGGCGTAGTCGTGGGCGTCGGCGTCGCATAGTTGGTGAGGATGTCGGCGATTCGCGCTTGCGCCTCGGCGGTATCCACGCCTGCCACGGCCTGCGCCTGGCCGTACTGCGCCAGCGCCTCGGTGTAGCGGCCGGCGTCCCTCAGAGCATCGCCGCGCGCGATGTAGGTCTTGTACAGCCAATAGCCCGCGTTGCGGATGGGATATTCGCCCGGCGCGCTGTAGAGTTTGTTGAAACGCGCGTGGGCCAAATCAAACTCGCCGTTCTGAAAGGCCACGATGCCGGCCAGATACGACTCGGCGTCGCTCTTGATGGCCGCCACCCGACTGTCCTGCGGGTTCAGGGTCAGCGCACTGGACAGATACTGGATGGCGCGCCGCAGGTCGGCCACCTGGCTCGCCTGGTCGTCTATCAGGCGCTTCGCCTCGTTCACATACGACTCAAACAGCATCTTGCGGACCGACTGCTCGTTGTAGGACGGCTCCAGGCCGCGGGCGCGCTCCAGACGGTCTATCGCCTTGCCCCATTCCCCGCTCTCGTAGTAGCCCTGTCCCTCCTTGTACAGGTCGGCGACCGTCTTGCGCCGCTCCACAAACGAGGCCAACGTGCTGGCATCGCTGTAACTGGGATCTATCTCCAGAATCTTGTTGAGTTCGGCCCAGGCCAGGTCCCACTGCTCGTTGGCAATGTACGTCCGCGCGTTCTGGTACAGAATACTGAGATTGGACAAGCGGCGTGCCTTGTCCAGGCCGAACTGCGCGCCCTTATGATTGGGATCGCGCTCCAGAATCTGCTCGTAGATGCGGATCGCCTCTTCGTAATCTCCGACCGTCATCTTCGCCTGGGCGCGGTTGTACAGCACGTCAATGGGATCGGGCTGCTGGGTCTTGAAGATGAGGAACGCCCCGAGGGCGACGACGACCAGCACCAGCGGCCATATCAGGACGCGCCAGTTGAAGCGAATGGGGGCGCGGCGGGCCTTCGGCGGGCGCGCGGCCACCTCGCGGACTTCCGGTTCCGCAGCCGGCGCGGTGCTCAATGCCGGGGTCTCTGTCGCCTGGCCTTCGGGACCCATGGCCTGGAGTTGGATGAACCAATCCAATTCGTCCAGCAGGGCGTCAATCCCCGGCCGATTCGGCTCCAACGCTTTGAGGCGCACGAAGTATTCCATGGCCCGCTGCCACTCGCGGCGGCGATAATGGGCCATGCCCCGGGTGTACAGGGCCTCTGCGTCCAGTTCCTCGTCGGGATTCGGGTCTCCGGCAGTGTCCTGGGCCATCGTGTTCACGCGATCGTCCATAGCCCCTCCCGACGCCCAGGCGCGTTGGAACATGCTGTAACTCGCATTCTTCTCCCCCCAAGCATTCCAAAACCTCAAACGGCGGCATCTCTTTCGGCCTCATGCCGCCGACACGACGCGCTTCGCCGCGGCCCCTAGCGTCTCGGGAACCCCTCCGCCGCCGGTATGCTCCAAAGCGCCTCGGGCACTTCCTGCGGCCCAACGGCCGACGTGCGCCCGGCACGGGTGCCGTCAAAGTTCAGCGGCACCAGCGGCAGGCGCGCCTTTGGCGCGAGCCGCGTGCGCACCTGCACCCAATCCACCAGCGTCCACGTGTTGTACCACCCAAGCCCCTGCTGCGGATCGTAATCGTACTCGCGGTTCCAGTTGGCAAACTCCACGGTGATCGTCTGCCCGGCGTAGGGCGACAGGTCTATCTGCGCGTAGCGCCAGCCCAGGTCCCGCAGAATCAGCACCGACGTGATCGGCTCGGTGAAGTTGCCGTCGCGCAGGACCAACTGGGGCGAGCCGCCCTGCCGGGTAATCGTTACGTCAAACGAATCGTAGAGCCTCCCATCGCTCCCCACGACCACGTCATACGTGTAGATATGATACCAGAAACTCAAGACCGGGGTCAACATCTGGTCGGCGGTGGGGACGGTGAACGTCTGCGACATGCACGCCGCCCCGACCGGCACGCTGGGCAACGTATCCATGCGCGTGTAGGCGGGGTCGCCCAGGCGGGCCACCCAACCCTCAACCCCGCGATAGTCCGTGGCGCGCACCACGCTGCGGTTGAACGCGGGCGTGCAGCCCAGCGTCCAGCCACTGAAGTTGCCGGTCTCCAGGTCGCCGTTCACGACCGGCGAGACCTGCACCAGGATTTGCGCCGACGGGGGATAGTCGCTCTGGTTGCCCGCAACATCCCGCGCGCGGGCCCTGAAGCCATAGGTGTGCCCCCGCTGCCCCACATACGGCGCCGACGTCAGGTCGGTGTTGGTGAGCCAGTCGGTCCACGCGCCGGTCAAGCCATCGGCCACCTGCACGTCGTAGCGCCCCAGCCCCGACCCGGGCGTAGGATCCAACCCCCTCCACGACACGGTGAAGTTCGTGCCGGTCTGGAACGAGCCGGGCGGGATGAACGCCACGATGGGCGCCGTGCGGTCAATGCGGAACGACACCGTAATCACACCCGACTCGTTGCCGGCCACATCCGCAGCCTTGTAGGCCACCGTGTGCGCGCCGTCCGCGCTCACAACGACGGAACTGCCCACCGTCCACGCGCCGCTGTCCACCTGGTACCGGATGGCGGCCAGGCCCGACAGCGTATCGGTGGCCGCGAACGTTACCGTAACCGGCGACACGTACCAGTTCTCGGAGCCCAGCGTGCCCGCCAGGGCGTGGGTAACCGTAGGCGGTAGCGCATCGCGGCGGATCGCCCTCGGCAGCCAGGCGTAGTTCTGATAGCCCACGTTCCCGGCCACGTCTTCCAGCCAGACGTACAGGTCATGCTCCCCGTTGGCCGTAACGTTGATGGATGCGCTGGGGGCCACGACGGCCACGCGTGTCCCGTCCGTCGGCCCGGATGGCGGGGCGTTCAGTTTGTAGTACATCGCCGCGATGCCAGACTCATCGGCGGGCACGGGGTTCTTCCAGGTTACCGTGAACGTGCTGCCCCTAGACCACCCCGAAGGCGTTACGCGCACGTCGGTTGGAGCGGCGGGCGGCCGATTGTCCACGCGGACGGTGAGGGAGCGCACGACCTCCACATTGCCCGCCGCGTCCAGCCCCCGGTACTCCACAACGTGCTTGCCGGGCGTGCTGATCACCGCCATCGCCGTGGCGACGCCCGTCTCCGTAACCCACGCCGACGCATCCACCCGATGGGCCACGCCGGAAACGCCGGACAGCCCCGGCTGGTCCTGCGACACGAAAGTAACGGTAACCGGCGAGGTGAACCAGTCGTTGTTGCCCAGCGTGCCGTTCAGCGAGGCATTCGTGATAGGCGGCAGCGGGTCGTACAGGAACGCATTGATGCGGGCGGCGCGGTTCACGAAACTCGTGTTCCCCGCCATGTCGCGCAGCCAGACGGTGATGCTGTGCCTGCCTTCGCCGGATACGGTGATGTCGTCAATGCGGGTGCCGCCGGGGACATACGTGCCGTCGGTGTTGAACGTCGGTTCGGCGTCCAGTTTGTAGTAGGCGCCGGCAATCCCCGACGTGTCCGCCGGCGAAGTCCACGAAATGCTGAAGCGGTTCACGTTGGTCCAGGCCGTGGGCGAAGGCGTCAAATCCATCGGCATGCCGGGCGCTGTGGTGTCAATGCGCACAGGGCTTGCCTGCGGTTCGCCCCGATTCCCCGCCACGTCCACGCCGTAATGCTCCAGGACGTGGTCGCCATCGGCGGAGATGCCCACGGTGTTGCCCTTGACCCACGGGCCACCATCCAGCCGATAGTACACCTCGCCCTCGGCCGGGCCGGATGTCGTATCCGTAACGGAGATGGTAACGCCGACCGAGGAGCGGTACCACCCGTTATCGCCGACCGCGCCGCTGATCTGGATGCTGCTGGTGGGCGGGATCGTGTCCACGCGCACCGTGCCCGACATGACCTCGCTCGAATTGCCCGCGCGGTCAATGGCGTAGTAGTAGAACGTGCGCGTTCCCTCGCCGCCCACGACGAACGTCTTGCCCGACAGCCACGGGCCGATCGTCCCCATGCGATAGCGATACCCGTCTTCCCCCACGCCCGACGTGGCGTCGGTCCCGTCCAGGATCACGGTAACCGGCGACGTGTACCACCCCGTCGCGCTCAACGTGCCCGACAGTGTGTGCGTAACCGACGGCGCGGCCGTGTCTATGCCCACGCTGTACGCATGGGTGGCCTCCACGTTGCCGGCGATGTCGGTGGAGTAGTAGTCAAACGTGTGGACGCCATCGCCCGACATCACGAACGAAGCCGTGGTGGTGAGCCACGCGCCCGCGTCCACCCGGTAGAAGCGCTGATTCACGCCGGACAGCCCCGGCTGATCCACCGCGGTCAGGGTGGCCGTTACCGCGCCGCGGAACCAGCCATTGTCGCCGGCAGGCCCCGAAAGGGCATGGGTCGTCTGGGGCGGGGTGGCGTCGTACTTGAACATGCTCGGCCACACCAGGCGGCGGTTGTGGTTCACGTTGCCCGCGTTGTCCTGGAGCCACAGGTGGAGATCCCAAACCCCCTCGGCGGGCACGCTGATGTCCGTGATGGTGTTGGTGGTGCTGACGAAGCGCACGGCGTCGGTGGGCGAGGTCGGTGGCGTGAACTTGTAGTACGCGCCGGCGATGCCCGACAGGTCGGGCGCGTTCGTCCACGTTACGGTGAACACGTTGGTATTCTTCCAGCCGTCGTAGTACTGCGGCTCGGTGGGCGCGAAGGGCGCGGTGTTGTCCACGATGAACGTGGACGGCGTCGGCGGATCTTGCACGTTGCCGGCCTTATCCGTCGGGCGCATCTGCACGGTGTAGATGGCTTCCACCGGCGGCGCAAAGGTGTAGGACCAGGTCTCCGCGCCGGTAGCCCGCAGCCAGACCGGGGAGACTACCCAGGCAGTGCCGGAGAAGTACCTACTGTCCGTATTCCGTTGCAGGGTGAAGTCCACGAAATCCACGCCCACGCCCGCATCGGCGGCCGTTCCGGCGATGGCGCCGGGCCATGTGGCCGTGCGGTAGGCCGCGGCCGTGGTGAGAGTCGCGGTTGGCGGCGTGCTGTCGTAGATGAACTGGCCGGTCCCGTAGGTCAACTCCGGATTGCCCGAGACGCTCCACGCGCGAGACTGCACCGTGTAGGTAACCGACTCCGTGGGGCTGAAGGGGTAACTCCAGTTCAGGGTCCCCGTCGCCGTGAGCCACTGGGAGGTCAACTGCCAGCCGCTGCCGTTGTAGTACTTGTCGTCCGTGCTGCGCTGCACGGTGATCTCCACGCGGGCGACGCCCGAAACCCCCGCCGATGCCGTGCCGGTGATGGCGCCCGTCCACGTGGCGGCGCGGTAGAAGCCCACCGTGCCCACGAGCGAGTCGGGCTCCTGCACGTCCAGCGCGAACGAGGCGCTGCCGTACGTGATCTCGGTGTTGCCGGCCTTGTCCACGGCGCGCGAGGTTACGGTGTACACCAGACCGGATTCCGGGCTGAACGGGTAGGTCCAGGTCGTCGTGCCGGTCGCGGTAATCCACGTCTGGGCAACCTGCCAGATGGCGCCGTTCCAGTACTTCCCGTCGCCCGAACGCCGCACCGTGATGGCCACGGCCAGCACGCCCGAAGTGGCGTCGGTGGCCGTGCCGGTGATAGCGCCCGTCCACGTCAGGGCGTTGTAGTAGCCGCTGGTGGCCACCTGCGAGTCGGGCGGCTGGAGGTCGTAGCAGAACGAACTGCTCGCATAGACCGCCTGGACGTTCCCCGCCGCGTCCAGCGCCCGCGAACGCACCGTGTACGTCATGCCGTCCGTTGGCGTGAAGGCGTACTGCCAGGCGTCGGTGCCCGTGGCCAGAAGCCAAAACTCCGTCGGCTGCCAGCCGGACTCGTTGTAGTAGTAGTTGTCGGGCCTCTGCACCGTCAGTTCCACCCGCTGGAGGCCCGAGCCTTCGTCGGAGGCCGTGCCGGTAATCTGCCCCGTCCACGTCTCCAGGCGGTAGAAGCCCGAGGTGGCAATGGCCGAGACGGGAATGGCCGCGTCGTAGGAGAAGGTGGATTGCGACGGCGTCGTCTGCTCGTTGCCGGCGCGGTCGGTGGCCTTGGCGCGCACCGTGTACGTCTCGCCGTGCTGGGGCGAGAACGAGTACGACCAGTTGGCCGTGCCTGTGGCGGGCAGCCAGACCTCAATCGGCTGCCACGTTGTCCCGTTCCAGAACGTGTTGTCCGACTTCTTGATGGACAGCACGACCGACTGTAGCCCCGACTCGGCATCCGCCGCGGTGCCGGTGATGGCCCCCGACCACGTCAGCGGCCCGTAGTAGCCGGACACGCCCACCGTGGACGTGGGGTCGGTGCCGTCGTAGGAGAAAGACGCCGAGCCGTAGGCCGTCTGCATGTTGCCCGCGCGGTCGGTGGCCCTGGACTGCACCGTGTACGTGATGCCCTGCGTCGGCGTGAACGGGTAGGTCCAGGCGTTGGTGCCCGAGGCCAGCAGCCACGTGGGTGAGGACGTCCACCCGCTGCTGTTGTAGTACTGGCCGTCGGGGCGGCGCACGGTGATGTGCACCACATCCACGCCCACGAAGTCATCCGACGCCAGGCCGGCGATGGTGCCGGTCCACGCCGTCTTGCCCAGCAGCCCGCTGGTGGTTACCGAGGACGTGGGAACGCCGCTGTCGTAGATGAGCGTGCCCGTGCCGTAGGCGACCTGCTGGTTGCCGGCGGCATCCTGGGCGCGGGACTGGATGGTGTAGGTCTTGCCGTGCTCCGGCGTGAACGGATGGTAGTACCAGGCCGTCGTGCCGCTGGCGAGCAGCCACACCGGAGTGTCCTGCCACTTATCGCCGTTGTAGTACTTGTTGTCCCCGCGCTGGATGGTGATGTCCACCCGCGCAACGCCCGATTCGGCGTCGCTGGCGGTTCCGGTGATGTTGCCCGTCCACGTGAGCGTCCCGTAGTAGCCGCTGGTGCCCACGGCCGAGGTGGGCAGCCCGATGTCCAGCATGAACGTGGCCGCCGCCGACACAGGGGACTGCACATTGCCCACGTTGTCGGTGGCGCGGGAACGCACCTCGTAGGTCATCCCCGGCGTGGGCGCGAAGGCGTAGGACCACGATTCTGTGCCACTTGCGGGCAGCCAGACGGCCGAGCCGACCCACCCGCTGCTGTCGTAGTACAGGCCGTCGTTCACGCGCCTGAGCGTGATCTCCACCTTCTGCACGCCGGAACCCACGTCGCTGGCCGTGCCCGTGATGGCGCCCGTCCACGTGGCGGCGCGGTAGAAGCCCGACGTCCCGACGGCCGAGGTCGGAGCGGTGTTGTCAAAGTAGATGGTGCCCGCGCCGAGCGCGGTCTGCACCAGGCCGGCCACATCCGTGGCGCGCGACGACACATTGTAGGTTACCGTCTCGGTGGGCACGAAGGAATAGGACCAACTTGTCGTGCCGGTGGCCAGGAGCCACAAGGGACTCCCCTGCCAGCCGAGGCCGTTGTAGTACTGATTGTTGTCGCCGCGCTGGATGAGGATGTCCACCCGCGCGACGCCCGACGTGGCATCCGATGCCGTGCCGGTGATGACCGAGAGGGTCTTGAACCAGCCATTCGTTGTCACGGAGGAGGAAGGCCGGGTAGAGTCCACCTGAAGCGTGTAGGCCGGGCTGGTCTCCGTTATCGCGGCCCCGTCCAGGATGCGGAACATGATGAGATTGTTCGTTGCCGAGTCGGGCAGGAACAGGTTGGTAACGGTTATCCGCTTGGTGGTGGTCAGGTCGCCGGTGATGGAAAGGCCCGTCTGCCCCCACGAGAACCAGGACCCGCCGCCATCGGTGGAGTACGAGTATTGCGCCGTGGTATCCTGTAGCCCGTCCGCGTCGGTAACGGAGACGCTGGCCGAGACCAGGCTCTGGGTGATCCAGCCCGTGGGCGTGAACTCGTTCCACGTGGCCGCCTCGGCCGCCTGGGGTGGCAGCGGGGGCGCGGCGGGGGCATCCAGAAAGCCCGCATGGGGAGCAACGCCCGCGCGAGCCGCCTGGCCGCCGACGAAGAAGACCCCCAGCAGCAAGAGGCCCGCGATGCCAAACGCAACAGCAAGGCGAATGCCCTGTTGCCTTCGGGTTTCAGCATTTTTCATAAGACTACCGCTCCGCAATGCGAATACCGGCGCAGCCCCGGCCCTACGCCTCAAACCGATAGCCCAACCCCCGGACGGTGAGCAAATACTCCGGATTGGCCGGGTCCGCCTCTATTTTGTTGCGCAGCCGCCTCACGTACACGGCCACCTGGTTGCTGTACCCCTCGTAGTCGTACCCCCACACGGACGTCAGCAGGAAGTCCTGAGACAGGACGCGTCCGGCGTTGCGGGCCAGGCAGTACAGCAGCCGAAACTCAATGGGCGTGAGGTCCACGGTCTTGCCGCGCACCGTCGCCTTGTTTTCCAGCGGGTCCAGGACGAAGTCGCCGACCACGAGCCGCCCCTGCGGTTCGCCCGTGGCGTAGGCTTCGGTGCGCCGCAGGACGGCCTTCACCCGCGCCAGCAACTCGGCCGGCTCAAAGGGCTTGGCCAGATAGTCGTCCGCGCCCAGTTCCAGACCCTGCACGCGGTCCGCCGTCTCGCCCCGCGCCGACAGGAAGATGATGGGCACTTTCTTCTTGCTGCGGATGCGGCGGCAGACCTCGTGCCCGTCCATGTGCGGCATCATCACGTCCAGAATCACCAAGTCCGGCGACTCTTTTTCTACCAGTTCCAGGGCCTTGATGCCGTTGTCGGCCGTGCTTACCGTGTACCCTTCCTCTCGTAGCAGGAAGGCGATCATCTTCACGCTGGGGGCGTCGTCATCTACCACGAGAACGTGCATTTGCCTTTCCTCCGCGGTCGCAAACACACCCTAGGTTGCGCAGTCTGCCAGGGCGAGGTGGGCGACCCGGCAACTGCCTTGTGGCTCATTATACCACGCCTGACATAACAGCGCAACCGTGCGCGCGGCCTTCCGCCCCCAGAGTCGGTGTGCAAGAGGCAGGCCAGCTCGCCCCACTTGTCCCACGCGGCCATCCATGCTAGAATGCAGGCGCACACAGGTCTCTACCTAGTCAACGAGCGTGCAGAACCCTGGATACGGGGACGACAACCGCCATGCGCATCACGCTGAAACTGGACCCGCTGTTTCGCGCCAAGATCGGCGGGGAAGGCCCGATCACGCTGGAATTGCCCGACGGGGCAACCGTGGCCGACGGCCTGGCGGCCCTTTCGGCCCGATGGCCCGAACTGGAGCCGATGCTGCGAGCGCCCGCCGTGCCCTACTCGCTGTTCGTCAACAGCCGCATCGTGCCGCGAGGACGGGCGGCATCGTTTGCGCTCAAGGACGGCGACACGCTGTACCTGTTTGAACCCGTGGCGGGCGGATAGCCACCACGCGCGGAGAGGCACCCTATGGACAGGACGATCCCATCGCCGGGGAACGAAGAGATCGCACTGTACACGCGCACGTACTACTCGCTGCTCCGCAGCAGCGGCGAGATTCAGATACGCTCGCTGGAGGAGACCCACGCGGGGATGAACTCCTCGCTGCACCTGCACGCCGAAGACCCCATCATAGACCTGGGCGCGTTCATCTACGCCTATCTCCGTTTGCCCCCCGTGATGGAGCGGGTGCGGCTCGTCGTGCTGGGCCAGACGCCCGAAGTCTTCATGCGCCGCGGATACCCCGACATCCGCGAGTGGACGCCCGTCCAGTCCCCTGGGCGGCGGCGCAGGGCCTTCTTTGACGGCAAGGACACCCTGGCGGCGCAGATCGCCAGTGTCTCGGACATAGACGACCTGGTGCCCATGCTGGTGGCGCTTCAGATAGAATGGAACAAGATCCACGCGCACCTGGCTAACACGCCCGCCGAGGACATCCTTCGGAAGCACGCGGAGACCAACACCCCCCTGACCCCGTCGGAAGCCGAAAGCGTCCGCCTGGCCCTGGAGTTGTCCGAGGCTGACTTCGCGCGGCTCTACGCCCTGTGGGGCGAGGAATGGCCGCGCCACCTGCTGACCATCGCCCAGCAGCGCAAGTCCATGTCCATCCTGCTGCTGGCGGGTTCGTTCGTGGACTACCGCAAGGCTACCGAAGAGTGGTGGCGCGAGATTGAGCGGGCGGCGGATAGCCTGGGGCTGAATCAGCGCCCCGTGTACTTCGTCTCCAGCAACACCCACAGCATCGCGAATCTCCTGTCGGGGTTCGCCGTAACGCGCGAGGCCGACATCGCCGAGTACCTGCGGCAGGAGAACCCCGAGGGTCTCTGGGACGAGTACCAGCGGCTTCGGCGGACGGGCGAGCCAGGGATGGAGAACCTGCTGTACTACGCCTACCGCCTGTGCGCCTCGCACCCGTCGTATCGGCATCTGCGCGAGGCCATGCGGGCGTGGGAAGCCGAGAGCGGCATCCTGCGGATTTCGGCGCCGGCTGCGCTGGACATCGGCGCGCAGGTGATTGACCTGCGCCGACTGCGCCCCGAGCGGTTTGACCGTCGGATTCAGATGCCGCGGCTGGAGCGGCTGGCCGACAGCCCCGCGCTCATCTTCAACGTGGACTATCCGCTGGGGATGGCCGCCTACCTCATCCTGACGCAGGCCACGGCCAACCTGGGCGAGTTGCGCGGGTTCTATGCCATGGGCAAGGCCGCCACCCTGAACGGCCGCGTCGGCGACGTGATGATCCCCAACGTCGTGTACGACGAGCACTCGCAGAACACCTTCCTGTTCAAGAACTGCTTCTCGGCGGGCGATGTGGCCCCTTACCTGCTGCAAGGCGCGGTCTTTGACAACCAGAAGGCCGTAACCGTTCGCGGAACCTTCCTGCAGAACCGCGACTTCATGCACGTGTTCTACCGCGAGGGCTACACCGACATTGAGATGGAAGCGGGGCCCTACCTGAGCGCCGTGTACGAGAACATCTACCCCAAGCGTTACCCCATCAACGAAATCGTCAACCTGTTCATCAACGCCTGGTTTGACATCGGGATCATCCACTACGCATCGGACACCCCCTACAGCCGACGGCAGGAGTTGCTGTCCAAGAGCCTGTCGTACTTCGGCGTGGACGCGACCTATGCGGCGTCGGTGGCGATCGTGCGGCGCATCCTGGCGCGGGAAGTGGGGGGCGGGTAGCCACCGTTCTCCCCCGTCGCGAATTGACACGCCCCGCCCAAAGGCATACAATTCGCGTTGCGAAATATCTCACCCAAGGATTGCCCGTGAAAAACCGCCAAGTTCTGATTCTGTTCATCGGTCTGTTCATCGTCATGGTGGGGTTTGGCATCATCATCCCCATCCTGCCGTACTTCGCCGAATCCATGGGAGCCACGTCCGTGCATCTCGGCTCGCTCATGGCTTCCTATTCCCTCATGCAGTTCATCTTCGCGCCTATCTGGGGCCGATATTCCGACCGCGTGGGACGGCGGCCCGTGATTCTCCTGGGGCTGATGGGCTTCGGCCTGACGTTCCTGATGTTCGCCCTGGCCAGCCGCCTGTGGATGCTGTTCGCCGCCCGCATCCTGGGTGGCGTCCTGACCTCGGCCATGCTGCCCACGGCCATGGCGTATATCGGCGACTCCACCTCGGAGCGGGATCGGGGCGGCGGGATGGGTCTCATGGGCGCGGCCATGGGCCTGGGGATGATCTTCGGCCCAGCCATCGGGGGCTACCTGGGCGTGCTCAGTTTCCGCGCGCCGTTCTTCATGGCGGCAGGGCTGGGCTTCCTCACGTCCGCCCTCGCCTTCTTCGTGCTGCCCGAATCGCTCCCGCCCGAGCGGCGCACGCAACGGGGGCCTCGGGCGCGACGCCCGTCGCTCTGGGCCGCGCTCAAGGGGAATCTGGGGTATGTCTTCTTCCTATCGTTCCTCGTCGCTTTCGCCATGGGCAACCTGGAATCCATGTTCGCGCTGTTCGCGGAAGCCAAACTGGGATTCGGCAGCGCCGAGGTGGGCACGGTGTTCACCGTCGTGGGCATCATCGGGGTCGTGCTGCAAGGCGTCGCCGTGGGGAAAGCCGTCAACCGCTGGGGCGAGATCACCGTGAGCCGCGCGGCCCTGCTGATGACCGCCATCGGGTACTTGCTGGTTACCCGCGCCACCAACCTGCTGACGCTCATCCTGTTCGTGGCCGTGCAGAACCTAGGCAGCGCGTTCCTGAACCCCTCGCTCTCGTCGTATGTATCCAAGCGCGCCGATGCCGGGCAGGGCACGGCGATGGGGTTGCAGCAGTCGTTCATGAGCCTGGGGCGCGTGGCCGGGCCGCTGTGGGGAGGCGCCGTCTTCAGCATCAGTTACCACATGCCCTACTACACCGGCGCGGTCATCATGTTGCTCGGCTTCCTCGGCTCGCTCGTCTTCCTGAACGGCGCACGTCTGCCCACGCCACAGCCCGCGCCCGAACGTGAGGCGTAGTCGCCACGGCAAGGAGCGGCGCATGAGAGTCTTCCTCACCGGCGCGCTGGGGTTCATCGGCAGGCACGTGGTCGTCCGCCTGATGCAGGACGGGCACGAACTGGTCTGCCTGGTGCGCAAGACCAGCAACCCCGCCTGGCTTCGCGAGGTGGGCGCGACGGTCGTCGTCGGCGACGTGCTGGACAAGGACTCCGTCCTGGCCGGCATGAGGGGGTGCGACTGGGCCATCCACCTGGCGAATCTGTACTCGTTCTGGCAGCCCGACCGCAGTTTGTACGCCGCCGTCAACGTTGACGGAACCCGCAACGTCATGGAGAGCGCGCTGGAAGCGGGCATCGCCAAGATCGTCCACATTAGCACGGCGGCGGTTTACGGCCGCCCTGCCGATTGCCCCTTCACCGAGGACAGCCCCGTCGGCCCCGTGCGGTTCAGCGAATACGCCCGCACCAAGTACGCCGGCGACCTCGTCGCGTGGGAACTGCACCGGAAGCGCGGCCTGCCCCTCGTCGTCATCTACCCGGGCGTGGTGCTGGGGCCGGGCGACCCCAAGTTCACCGGCCTGTACATCCGCGACTTCCTGCGGGGGCGCATCCCCGCCACCGGCTTTGACGACGCCGCGTTCACCTACGTGCACGTGCGCGACGTGGCCGAAGGCATCGCGCGGGCGCTGGAAAAGCCCGACAACATCGGCGAGAAGTATCTCCTGGGCAAGGAGCAACTGTCCAACCGACAGTACAGCGCCCTCATCAGCGAACTGTCTGGCGCGCCCATGCCCCGAATGCGCCTGCCGGGGTTCGCCATCATGGCCATCGCGGGCGTGCTGACGTGGATTGCGGATCGGGTGAAGCGGCCGCCCGTGTGGGGCATGTCCCGCGACCGCGGCTGGGTGATCTCGGTGGACGCCATGCGCACCACACGCGAGGGGTTCCGATTTGACGGGAGCAAGGCCGAGCGGGAACTCGGGCTGACCTACACGCCCATACGCCTGGCGCTGCAAGAGGCTATTGCGGCGTGCCGCCAAGGGCTTGAAGCCCCTGCTGCGCCGCCGCGTCCCGCGGGTTGATGGCCAGCGCGCGCAGGTAGGCGGCGCGGGCATCGGCGGCGCGGCCCATCTGCGCGTACAGGTCTCCCGCCAGGCGGTGCGGCAGCGCGTATTCGGGATCCAGCGCGGCGGCCTCGCCCCATGTCCCCAGGGCCTCGTCGGGGCGCCCGTGGCGGGCCAGGTACACGCCTCGGTAGGCCCGCACCGCCGCGTAGGTGCGGCGAATCTTCTTGACCACGGCGTCCACGGGAATCGTCCCGTCGTTCAGCCCGCGACCGCGCACGCTCGCCGTGTCAAACGGCTCAAATGCGTCCTGCTCGCGCAGGGCCACCGTTACCCCCAGCGGAACCCCCACGTACCCGCTGCCCACGCCCTCCTCCATGTCCAGCCCCACGTGGGCGGGCCGCCCCTCGCGGATGAGCGCGTTGATGAGGGCGATGTACCGCTCCTGAATCGTGGCGGGGTTGTAGGGCAGGTCGTACTCAAACAGGCGCAGTTGCTCGCGGTAGGCGTCCAGTTCGGCGCGGCACCGCGACACCAGGTCGGGATACCGGCGGGCCAGGTAGTCCAGGTACCACGTGCGGCGCAGCAATTCCACGTCCACAATGCGGACGTCGGGGCGCAGCCCCTCCACGTGCTGGCCGTACAGCAGCGGCGAGTACGCCTGCCAGTCGCGGGTCAGGAACGTCGCGCCTGGCTCCAACTCGGCCAGAACCTGCGCGGCGTAATCCTCGGGCAGGCGCAGGCGATGCTTGTCGGACTGCCGCCAGTGCAGGCCCAGGTTCAGGGCGACCAGCACGGCCAGCGCCGCGTAGGCGATGGGCAGGTGCGCCGTGCGGTTGGGCTTCCCACGCCCGCCGCGCCCCGAAGCGCGCCGCGCGCCGCGGAGCCAGGCCAGGCCCGCGTGCGCGCCCCAGGCGATTCCCAGCGCCGTCATCAGGAACGTGGGGATGTAGTAGGCGTCGCTGTCCTCGGCGATGTCGTAGTGCGCCGCGAAGGCCACATCCACGGCCACCACGAGGGCGCAGAACAGCGCCAGACGGCGGTCGCGCCGAGCCATGGCCGCAAACCCCCACGCCGCCAGCAGCAGCCCCGCTGGCGTGAACTGCCCCCACCACAGGCGCAGGCCGAACGACAGGTTGTTCAGCATGGCCGACAGCGGCACGGCGAACAGGTTGACCTGGTACTGCTTGCCCGTGATGTGCCACACGAACCGTTGCAGATTGACCGGGTTGCCCCAGTTCAGGAGCGGCTGTTGCGCCGCGCGGATGGGCAGGTACAGGTACAGCGAGAGGCCGAGCAGCAGCCCCAGCATCGCGGGAATCCAGCCGCGCACGAAGGCGCGCCTGTGCTCGCGCGCGGACAGCAGCAGGAACAACATGGCGGGCGCGAACACCAGCGTCATCACGTGGTGGTTCGCCAGCCCCAGGCCAACGCACGCCCCCACCGCCCCCCACGCTCCGCGGCCCCCGCCGCGCAGCGCGGCGAAAAGCGCCCACAGCATCCCGACGAGAACCGCCGCCTGGAGCGTGTACACCTCGGCCACGGTGGCCCAGTTCCACAGCGTGATGCCGAAGGCCAGGCACAGCGCCGCGCACCCGGCGGCGAGAACGGGGGCCAGCCGCGAATCGCGCGAAGCCACGCGGATGACTTCCCGCTTCTTCGCGCCCGTTCGCTCGGGTTCGCGGAGCGGCTCCTCGGGCAGAGTGCGCCACGCAACCAGGAAGAACGCCCCCACCGCCACCGCAGCCCACATCGCCGACATCAGGTTCAGATTCCAGGCGACCGCGCCGAAGGGCAGGTGGCCGAAAACCCAGCCCAAAAGGACGTACAGCGGGAATCCGGGCGAATGGGGAATGCCCAGCGTGTACGCGGCGACGATGAGTTCGCCGCTGTCGGTGAATCCGACGCCGGGGGCCAGGGTCAGCAGATAGACCAGCAGCGCGGCGGCCGCGATGGCGATCGCGAGAAGCACAACGCGGCGGGAAAGCATAGGCTCACTCGCCCATGACCTGAATCACCACGCGGCGGGTGCGGGGGCGATTGTCAAAATCCACCAGCACGATTTGCTGCCAGGTGCCCAGCATGAGCCTGCCGCCCTGGACGGGGACGGCCACCGAAGGCCCCAGGATCGCGGCCCGCACGTGGGCGTAGCCGTTGCCGTCGCCCCAGCGGCGGTCGTGCTGGTAGGTAGCGCCTTCGGGCGCGAGGCGCTCCAGCGCCGCCCGCAAGTCGGCGTGAAGTCCAGGCTCGTCCTCAATCGTCGTGATGGACGCCGTGGAGCCGGGCACGAACGCCACCGCAACGCCGTTGACCACACCCGCCTGGGACACGGCAGCCTGGACGCGGGCCGTGATGTCCAGGATGTCCGTGTGCCCGCGCGTCTCCAGGCGCTCTTCGGAGATCACTACCCGCATCGCTCCCCCCAACCGCTAGGGCAACAGCGCTTTCAGCCGGAACCAATCCGTGCCGCCGATGATATTGCAGAGCAGGATGAGAAAGATGATGAGCAGGATGACCCCGCAGCCGCAGCCCGTGCAGGAAGTGCGGCGACCGAACCCGAACCGCTTTTCCAGCCAGTCAAAGGCCGCGGTGAGCAGGAACATCTGGAGCAGCCCTTCAAGACACCCTCTACGCTGTCTCATGCGCACCTCGCTACACTTTCCCGAGCGGCTCTACAATCAGGCGCACGCGCAACCTGTTCGGAAGGGGGACGGTTTCCATCGGGCGGAACACGCCACCCTCGTAGATGGCGCTGACCGTAACGTTGGCCAGCACCTCCTCGCCTTCCACCACCAGCACGTTGCTGCAGACCTCGCTGATGCTGAGGTAGCGATGGCGCGGAGCCAGCGCCCGCAGGGCCGACAGGACGCTCTCCGGCGCGTTTCGGCTCACCGCGTAGGCCAGCAACTCGGCCTTGGTCGCGGGGAAGCGGATACCCTCCAGCGCGCGGTACACGTCCAGCGAACAAACGATGCTGACATTGTCGCAGACCGCCCCGATATCGCTGAACTCCACCCCGTCGGGCAGGCTGTTCAGCGAGATGAGCACCGCCTCGGGGGCGTCGCGCTGGGTTACGTAGGACATGATCTGCGCCTTGGTCGCGGGGAACGACAGGCCCTCCAGGGCCTCAAAAATCTCTCGGCTGCAATAGAGCGCCATAGGCTACCTCCTTTGCGGTGATGTCCCAAGTATAGCGGGAAACAAAAGAGGCGTCAAGGACATCCCCGACGCCTCCGCAATGGCCGCGGAATGGCCGGCTAGAACACGTTGAGCAGGCGCACCGACTGATTCGCGAAGTCAATGAAGGGCTGCGGATACAGCCCGATGACCAGCGTAACCGCCGTGGCGACGCCCAGGGCCACCGCCAGCGCCGGCGCGATCGCGACGCGCCCCTCGTCCTCGGACGGCACGAAGAACATGTAGCGCGCCACGTTCAGGTAGTAGAACGCGGCGATGGCGCTGTTCACGATGCCCACCAACGCCAGGACATAGAACTGCACGTTGATGGCCGCCGCGAACACGAAGAACTTCCCCAGGAATCCCGCCGTCGGCGGAATGCCGGTGAGCGACAGCAGGAGCACGAACAGCGTCGCCGCCAGCCACGGCGACCGCTTGATGAGGCCCGCGTAGTCGGGAATCTGGTTGGAACCGGTGGCGTTCTCAAAGGCGATCACGGCCACAAAGACGCCCACGTTGGTGAACAGGTAGCCCAGCAGGTACAGCAGCACGCCGTTGACGCCGTTGAACAGGCTGGGCGAGTTCAGCGCGACCGACGCGAAGCCGATGAGGATGTATCCCGCATGGGCGATGCTGGAGTAGGCCAGCATGCGCTTGATGTTCGTCTGCTTGAGGGCGACCACATTGCCCAGCGTCATGGTGATCATGGAGATAGCCGCCAGCACCGCCGCCCAGTCCAACTGGAACGACGGGAACGCCGCCAGGAACACGCGCATCAGGATGGCGAACCCCGCCGCCTTCGGCCCCACCGACAGGAAGGCGGTAACCGGCGTCGGCGCGCCCTCGTAGGCATCCGGCGACCACTGGTGGAAGGGCACCAGCGCGATCTTGAACCCGAACCCCGCCAGGAGCATCACCAGCGCCGGCAGCAGCAGCCACAGCAGGTCGCCGGTCAGTTTGCCCGAGGCCAGGGTCTGGGCGATCTGCGCCAGATTCGTGGTGCCGGTTACGCCGTACACCAGCGACATGCCGTAGAGCATAATTCCCGAGGCCACCGCGCCGTACAGGAAGTACTTGATGGCCCCCTCGTTGGACTTGGGGTCCTCGCGCAGGTAGCCCACCAGGATGTACGAGCCGATGCTCAGGAACTCCATGGACAGGTACACCATGATGAGGTCGGTGGAAGCCGCCGCGAGGGTGATGGCCAGGGCCGCGAGCACCAACAGCCCGTAGAACTCGCCCTCATAGGGCGTCTTGCCCCGAAAATAGTCCCACGACGCCAGGATGACGAGCAGCGTGGACAACCCCGCCACCACCTTGAAGAACAGGGCGAAACTGTCCACCGCCATCATGCCGCTCAGCAAGGACTCGTGCGCGCCCCAGAGAAAGGAGGTTGCAATCAGGAACACGACGAGGCCGGCGATGGCGACGAAGGGCATCCACTCGCGCCGCCCCTGCCTGCCATGGAAGGCCATGTCCAGGATGAGCACCAGCAGGCCGGTGGCCAGCAGTATCAACTCCGGCGAAAGAAGACCTAGCAGGTTCAATGCACAACCTCCGCAATCCCGTCATTCTGAGCGGAGCGAAGAATCTCGCCTCGCCGAATCCGCGGCCCTTACAGGCCCGACAGCAACCGCGTCATGGCCGCGTTGATCGTGTCCACAATCAGCGGCGGGTACAACCCGAACAGCACCATGAAGATCACCAGCGGCCACAGCGTGATCTTCTCGTAGGTTTCCATATCGGTCAGGTTCGCCCACTTCTCGTTGAATGGGCCTAGGAACACATGCTGGATGACTTTCCACAGGATGTACGCGGCGGTGAAGACGATGCCGATGACACCCACCGCCGCATAGACCGGCGCGATGGCGAAGGTTCCGCGGAAGACGAAGAACTCACCCCAGAACCCGGCCAGGCCCGGCAGCCCCAGCGACGCCAGGCCCGCCACCAGCATGATGCCGTAGTAGTACGGCACCTTGCTCGCCAGCCCGCCGAAGGCCTTCAGGTCGCGCGTGTGCGCCCGCTCGTAGATAACGCCGACCAGGAAGAACAAGGCGCCCGTGATAATCCCGTGGTTGAACATCTGGAAGACCGCGCCGTTCATGGCGATGGCCTGGCTGGTCAGCATGTCGGTGGAGCCGATGGCCAAGGCCGCCGCCGCCAGACCCAGCATCACGTACCCCATGTGGCTCACCGAGGAGTAGGCGATGAGTTTCTTGAGATCCCACTGCGCCATGGAGACCATCGCGCCGTACACGATGCTGATGACCGCAAGGACGGCGATGATGGGCGCGAACCGGTGGAACTGCTCGGGGAACATGGGCAGCAGGATGCGGAAGAAGCCGTAGCAGCCCAGTTTCAGCAGGATGCCGGCAAGGATGACGGAGCCGGCCGTGGGCGCTTCCACGTGGGCGTCGGGAAGCCAGGTGTGGAACGGGAACATGGGAACCTTGATGGCGAACGCCAGGAAGATGGCCCAGAAGGCCAGCGCGCCCAGGGTGAGGTTCTCCGCGAACGGGCGCAGCGCCGCCGCCTGGATGATGTCAAAGGTGCCCGTGTTCAGGTAGATGCCGATGATGGCCAGGAGCATGGCCACGCTGCCCACCAACGTGTAGATGAAGAACTTGATGGCGGCGTACTCCCTGCGCGGCCCGCCCCACACGCCGATGAGGAAGTACATGGGAACCAGGCCGATCTCCCAGAACACGTAGAACAGGACGAAGTCCAGCGACACGAACACGCCGAACATCCCCATTTCCAGCAACAGGAACAGGAAGAAGAACTCCTTGACCCTGTTCTTGATGGTAAACGACGAGTAGAAGAGGGAGAGGGTGGTGAGCAGCGCCGTCAGGAAGATGAGCGGCACGCTCAGCCCGTCGGCCCCCACGTGGTAGTTGACGTGGATCGTCGGAATCCAGGCGACCTGCTCCTCAAACTGGATGCCGCCGCCCTTCTCCAGGTTCACCCACAGCAAGATGGACAGGATGAGCGGGATGAAGGACACGGCGATGGAGAACTGCTTGATGAGCCGCTCCTTGTCCTTGGGCATCAGCAGCACGATGAGACTGCCCAGAAGGGGTACGAACGTGATCAGGGTCAGTATGGGAAAATCCATCTATGCTTCCTCCTCGGTTCCCCACAAGTTCTCAGCGTAGAATGCGGTGCTCATGAGTTTCGCCTACAAGGGCAGGTACAGGTACAGGCCGAGCAGCATGAGAACGGTCAGGATGGCCACCAGCAGGTAGTTCTGGGCCTTGCCGGTCTGGGTCAGCCGCAGAATCTTGCCGAACCAGCCGGTTACGGCGGCCACGCCGTTCACGATGCCGTCTATGATGTTCAGGTCAAAGATGCGCCCCAAATCCGAGAGCCACACGCCGACCTTGCCCACCAGGTTGACCAGCGGGTCAATGACCCACGAGTTGTCAAAGCGGAACAGCAGCGTGGCGAGGGCCACGGCGGGCCGAACGATGACCTTGCTGTAGAATTCGTCTATGTAGTACTTGTTGCGCAGCAGGGTGTACACCGGCCCGAGTTTGGTCATGGGGTCGGGTTGGCCCGCCTTGAGCGGGTTGCGCCCGTACACCAACCAGCCCAGGAACAGGCCGGTCAGCGCCAGCAAAATGGACAGGCCCATCACCCCCCAGTTGAGCGGCGTCGCGGGGTAGGCGTGCCCGACCACGTGGTGGAAGAAGTTGTTGCCGAACAGCGGCCCCAGCACGGGGAACTCCTCGGGCACTCCTGCGAAGCCGAGGAACACCGCGAACACGGCCAGGCCGATGAGCGGGTACGTCATCACCTTCGGGCTTTCGTGGGCGTGCATGTGCTCCGAGCGGGTCTCGCCGTAGAAGGTGAGGAATACCTGCCGCGCCATGTAGAACGCCGTCAGGAACGCGCCCAGCGACAACACCAGCCACACGAAGAACGGCCACGAAGCCACGCCCTTGTGCATGAACTCCTCAAACGCGTGGGCCAGGATTTCGTCCTTGCTCCAGAAGCCGGCGAAGGGCGGGATGCCCGCCAGCGCCAACATGCCCGCCAGGAACGTCCAGAACGTGATGGGCATCTTCTTGCGAAGCCCGCCCATCTCCATCATGTCCTGGGTGCCCGCGCCATGGATCACCGAGCCGGAGCCGAGGAACAAGAGCGCCTTGAAGAACGCATGGGTGATGAGGTGGAACGTGGCCGCGACGTAGGCGCCCACGCCCAGCGCCGCGATCATGTACCCCAACTGGCTGATGGTGGAATAGGCCAGCACGCGCTTGATGTCATCCTGCGCCAGGGCGATGGTCGCCGCGAACAGTGCCGTGAACCCCCCGATGAACGCCACCACCGACATGGACGCCGTCTCGGGCAGCAGAGCGAAGATGGGGAACATGCGCGCCACCAGATACACGCCCGCCGACACCATCGTGGCCGCATGAATCAGCGCCGACACAGGCGTGGGGCCTTCCATCGCGTCGGGAAGCCACACGTGCAGCGGGAACTGCGCCGACTTGCCCACCGCGCCGCCGAACAGCAGAACGGCGATCACGGGAGCCAGCGGCACCGTCCCGAACAGCGGCAGCCAGACGGTGCTTTCCTTCAGGAACTGGAGCGTCTCCTCGGAGAAAATCTCGTGGAAACTCAGGGTGCCCGTCGCCGAGTACAGCAGGAGCATGCCCAGGAACATGATGACATCGCCGATGCGCGTGGTGATGAACGCCTTCAGCCCCGCCTTCATCGCCGACGGCTTCTCAAACCAGAAGCCGATGAGCAGGTAGGAGCACAGCCCCATCACTTCCCAGAAGATGTAGAGCAGGAGCAGGTTGTCGGACACGATCAGCCCCAGCATGCCCGTGGCGAACAGCGAGATGTAGGCGAAGAAGCGCGAGTAGCGCGGGTCGCCGTGCATGTACCCCTTGGAGTAGATGAAAATCATCAGGCACACGAAGGGCACCATGAACAGCATGGCGGTGGTGAGCGCATCCACCTGGAAGCCCAGTTGCAGAGCCCCGCGCCCCGTGGGGATGGTGAAGATGGGTGCGCGGAACCCCTCCTCCAGCCCATGGGGGTCTGCGATGGCCCGAAAGACAATCGTCCACCCCACGAGCCACGCCAGGCCGATGCCCACCCAGGCCAGATACGTGCTCAGTTTCTGGTTGCGCTGCGTGAACAGCAGGATGATGGCAAACGCCAGAAACGGAAACAGCGGTATCAGTCGTACCCAGTCAAAGATTTCTGTCATCGGTGAGTTCACTCCCGCTCGGATGTTCACCTGCTGGGCTGTTAGCCGTCAACGGCTAGCGGCTCATCTACATCTTCAGCAAGTCCACGTCTTCCACGATGACGGTGTCGCGGGTGCGGTAGATGGCGATGATGAGCGCCAGGCCCACCGCCGCCTCCGCAGCCGCGATGGCCATCACGAATACCGCAAAGACCAGCCCCGTGAGTTGGTCGGGCGTGCGATACCGCCAGAAGGCGATCAGGTTCACGTTCACGGCGTTCAGGATGAGTTCCACGCCCATCAGGATGCCGATGGCGTTCCGACGGGACAGGACTCCGTACACGCCGATGCAGAACAGCGCCGCCCCCAGAATCAGAAACCACGACAGAGGAATCATCTCGCTACCCCCGCTATCGCTCGCGCGCGATGATGATGGCGCCAACCAGCGCCACCAGGAGCACGACGGACACCACCTCAAACGGCAGGGCGTAGGTGCCCACAAACGCCTCGCCCAGGCCGCCGATGGCGTCCACGCCCAGCGCCTGCTTGGCCGCGGGCCACGCCGCCTGGAGCGTGAGGTAGGCCAGCACGCCGAACAGCAGGACGGCCACGATGAGCGACAGAAGCCACTGGCTATTGCGCTGCACCAGGTCGGGCGCGGCCACCTTGCGGCTCAACATGATGGCGAAGACGATGAGCACCGAGATCGCGCCGATGTACACCAGAACCTGGGCAGCCGCCAGGTAGGGCGTGTCCAGCAGCACGTACAGCACGGCGACGCCGAAAAAGGTGAGCGCCAGCAGGAACGCACTGTGCAGCACGTTTCGGCTGGTTACCACGGCAACCGCCGCCCCCAGCGTAACCGCCCCGACCACGAGAAAGAGAATCTGCGGCACACTCATTCGGTAACCCCCCACGCCTCACCGGTTTTGTGGATGCCGTACTTATCGCCGATCTTCAGCAGGTCGTCCAGTTGCAGGATGAAGTCCTTCTTGTAGCGCGCGAGTTCGTACTCGTGGCTCATCTCAATGGCGTTGAAGTTGCACGACTCCACGCACAGGCGGCAGAAGATGCAACGGCCCAGGTCGTACCGGTAGGCGGTAACTTTGCGGTCTTTGCCCTTGCCCTCGCCCTCCACGCTGATAACGCCATGGGGGCACGCGCGCTCGCACGCGCCGCACGCGGTGCAATTCGGCTCGCCGGTCTCCGGATTGCGCAGGTGCATGAGCGCCCCCCGGAAGCGCGGGAACATCGTGTAGCGCTCTTCGGGATACTGCAGCGTGAAGATGCCATACAGGTCGTAGTCGGGGCGCTTGGCGATGCCTCCCGGCGCGTAGCGCCTGGGGAACTTCTTGATGTCCTTGGCGTAGGTTCCCCACAGGTGTTTCAGGGTAACCCAGAGCCCTTTTGCGATGCCCTTCCCGTACATATCCACCTCAACGAATCGGACTGCCGTAGTAACGCCGGATCGCGGCCTCGCCCGCTGCCCGCGCCTGCTCCTCGCGCTTGCGGGATTGGCGCGCCATGATGAACCCCACGGCGGCGAGGAGCGCGAGGTTGCTGACGAACAGGACACCCGTGCGCGCCCATCCCGGCTCCAGCAACTTCGCCACCAGCGCGACCACGAACAGGTTGACCAGCGCCAGCGGCACGAGCGCCTTCCAGGCAAAGCCCAGCATCTGGTCAATGCGGAAGCGCGGGATTGTGGAGCGAATCCACATCATCAGGAAGATGACGACGATGACCTTGATGAGGAACCACAGCCAGGATGGCAAAATCGGCCACTGCCAGCCCGCCAGGAACAGCGTGGTGATCATGCCCGCCACCATGAACAGATTGATGTACTCGGCCAGGAAGAACATGGCGAACTTCATCCCGCTGTACTCAATGAAGTACCCCGCCACAATCTCCGAGTCGGCCTCCAACAGGTCAAAGGGCGTGCGGTTGAGTTCGGCCAGCCCCGCCAGCATGTACACCACGAACGCGACGGGCGTAACGAGGGCAAACGGGAATGTCGCCTGGGCCTCCACGATACCCACGGTGGACATGGTGCCGGCCAGCAGCACGACGGTGAGCAATGCCACCACCATCGGCACCTCGTAACTGATGAGTTGGGCCACCGTTCGGAACCCGCCCAGCAGGGCGTACTTGTTGTTGGAGGCCCAGCCGGCCATCAGCATGGTCAGGATGGGGATGCCGCCCATCGCCACCACGAACACCACGGCGATGCTGAGGTCCACGCCCACCATGCCCCGCCCGAAGGGGAGCACGGCGTACAGGAGCACGGCGGGGATGATGATCACGATGGGCGCTGCCAGGAACAACGCGCGGTCGGCGTTGGTCGGCGTTACGTCTTCCTTGGTGAGCATCTTGATGGCGTCGGCGAAGGCCTGGAAGATGCCCAACGGGCCCGCGCGGTTGGGGCCGATGCGGTCTCCGACGCGCGCGATGACCTTGCGCTCCATGTAGGTGAACGCCAGGACAACGACGATGCCCCACACGATGAGGAGCAGAATCCCCAGCACGTCCATCACCAACTGGGCGGCCCAGGGCGGAAGGAACGAGTCAAACACGCCGCGAAGCCACTGCGCGATCCTTATCCAGAGGTCGTCTAGAACTTGCATAGTCCCCCCATCAGCGGTCTACGTCAGCAAGGGTGATGTCAATGCTTCCCAGAATCGTTACCACGTCGGCCACCTTGTGCCCGAGGCACATCTCGCGCAGCGCCGACAGGTTGATGAGCGACGGCGGACGGTTGCGCCAGCGGTACGGGTTGGGCGAACCGTCGCTGACCAGGTAGAAGCCCAGTTCGCCCTTGGGCGATTCAATGCGGGCGTAGGCTTCGCCCTTGGGCGGGCGCAGGCGCGACGGAACCTTGGTGGCGTATTCCCCGTCGGGGATGCGCTCCACGGCCTGGCGCAAAATCTTGAGGCTTTCGTCCATCTCGTCCAGGCGCTGGAGATAGCGCGCGTACACATCGCCGGCCACCTGGGTCGGCACGTCAAACTCAAACTGATTGTAGATGGAATACGGCTCGGCCTTGCGCACATCGTACTTCACGCCCGACGCGCGCAGCACCGGCCCCGTGATGCTGTAGGCCATCGCCATGTCCGCCGGCAGGAAGCCCACGCCCACGGCCCTCGCCTTGAAAATCTCGTTGTCCGAAAGGTAGTCGCGAATCTCCCGGACAAAGTTCTCCAGGTGGGGAATCATCTTCCGCAGGAGCGGGAGGAATTCCGCGGGGAGATCGCCCGACACGCCGCCCGGCCGGATGTAGTTGCACATCATGCGCGACCCGCTGGCCATCTCAAACAGGTCCAGGATGCGCTCGCGCTCGCGGAACGCATAGACCACGGGCGTGTACCAGGCCCCCAGGTCGTTGAACAGGAACCCGATGGCCAGCATGTGGTTGACCAGACGGGTCAGTTCGGCCATGATGACGCGGATGTACTCGGCGCGGATGGGGACCTCAATGCCCGCCAGTTTCTCCACGGCCACCGCGTAGGCGAAGTTGTTGCTCATGGAGCAGATATAGTCCAGGCGGTCGGTGAAGGGGACGGCCTGAAGGTAGGTTCGGCCTTCGCTGGTCTTCTCCAGCCCTCGGTGCAGGTAGCCGAACATGGGCTTGAGGTCCACGATGGTCTCCCCGTTGAGGGTCAAAACCATGCGGAAGACGCCGTGCGTGCTGGGGTGTTGGGGCCCCATGTTGATGGTAATCGTCTCGGTCTTTAGCATTGTTCCCCCGCTGTTCCTCGGAATCAGGCGGATATCCGTTGGGTCTCTGGCGTCGCCCCCAGCCTACCAGTTCGGCGGCTTGGGACGGGTGGGTTCCAGTTCCTTGTACGTGTACAGGCGGTTCTCAAAATCCTTGCGCAGAGGATGCCCCGGGAAGCCATCCCACAGCATGATGCGGCGCAGGTCGGGATGATTCCGGAACGAGATGCCCATGAGGTCATAGACCTCGCGCTCCTGGTAGTTGGCCCCAGGCCAGATGGGCGTTACCGAATCCACCTCGGGGTGCTCCTTGTCGGGCAGGTGGACTTTCAGCGTCAGGACGCCCCCGCCGCGCTTCATGCTGAACAGGTGGTAAACGACCTCAAATCGGTCGGGGTAGTCCACGCTCGTTACGTTGGAAAGATAGTCAAAATCCAGGTGGTCGCGCAGGTGGGTCGCCACCTCTACCAATCGTCCCGCTGGGACAATCAGGGTGAAGTCCTTGGTCTCCTCGGTTTGCACCTGGAACGCGACATCTGGGAACGCATCTTTCAGCCTTGACAGGATTTCTTCGTTGGTCACTCCTCTACCTCTCCGAACGGGCATCGGCGAACGCGCTCGCGCGGGCGGAGCGCCTCGGCATCAGGCTTCTTTCTTCTCCTTGCCGTACCAGCGCACCGTTTTGATGGATTGAGCGCGCACCATCTGGTGAATCTTGCGGATGCCGTCAAACAGCGCCTCGGGGCGCGGGGGGCATCCGGGCACGTACACGTCCACCGGCACGATCTCGTCCACGCCCTGGAGCACGGCGTAGGACTTGAAGATGCCGCCGCTGATGGCGCAAGAACCCATGGCCAGGCAATACTTGGGCTCGGGCATCTGATCCCAGATGCGCTTGACCTGCGGCGCCATCTTGTGGGTAACGGTGCCGGCGACGATCATCAGGTCGGCGTGGCGGGGGGACGCGCGGTAGAACTCCATCCCAAAGCGCGCGATGTCGTAGCGGGCCGTGGACGCGCCGATCATCTCAATGGCGCAGCACGCCAGACCGAACATCGCCGGCCACATGGAGTATTGCCGTCCCCAGTTGTAAATCCAATCCACGGTGGTCAGGAATATGTTGCGGTCAATCTTCTCTACCGGAATGGCGTCGTCTTCAAACATACGATCTCCCAACGCGAACAGATGCGGCGCGACCCGCCGTTACATCCAGCGGAGCGCGCCCTTGCGCCAGGCATAGGCCAGCCCCGCGACCAGAATGCCCACGAAGATGAAAGCCTCCACCAGCGCAAACAGCCCCAGTCGGTTGTAGGCCACCGCCCATGGGTACAGGAACACCGTCTCCACGTCAAACACCACGAACACGAGCGCGTAGAGATAGTACTGGGCCTTGAACTGCACCCACGTCTCGCCGACGGTCTCAAGGCCGCACTCGTAGGTGGAGGATTTCACAGGGTCTGGCCGCTTGGGCCGAAGGAGGTACGCCACGCCCAACGCCACAAAGGGGAAGGCAATGGCGATGAGCAGGTACAAGCCGAGGAAGCCGTAGTTGTCTTGCACGCCAACCTCCGTCGTTGGTGTCAGGGTTCACAAGCCCTGGCGCGATTATAGCACGGAAACGCCCAAATGCGAAAACATACTTCCGCGCAAAAAGAACGGCAGAGAGATCGGCAGGGCCAGTTCTCTGCCGCTTTCTCACCCTACCGCAGGCTATCGCGCGTTTGCGCGCTTTTTCTCGCTCTCACACCAATGGGCGCGGCGCATACGGCTCCGACCCGAGGCGCGACAGAATCGCCGCCCCGACGGCGAACGACGCAAGCGCCGCATAGACAAGCCCGCCGAGACAGCAGGGCAGGTATGTCAGCAGCATCAGCACGAACGCGCCCACCAGCACCGCCACCGCGGGCGCGAACGACCGCGCGCCGAAGCCCATGAGCAGGCGCTCGCCCACCTCCAGCCCCAGCGCCGCCAGCCCCAGCATCCCAACCGCCCACACGGCCGCCCATACCAGCGCCCCGAAGACGGCCAGGCAAATGGTGATGAGCAGCAAGAACCCGAGAACCAGAGCCACGAGATAGGCGAGGAACCCCACACCCAGCGACGCCCAGGGCGCGACGCGCACCGTCTGCCGCACCTTGTGGACGCGGTCGGGGAACAGCACAACGACGAGCACGGCAACCAGCACGCTCAGCATCTTGCTGAGGAAGCCGCTGACCGCATTCCACAGCCAGCCGCCTTCCCATCGCCACTCCCACGGGCGGCCAGCGGATGGCAGCGATGGCAGGCCAAACCCGTCAAACGTGCCCCAGCCCGACCGAACCTGCCCCCGCACCGTGGCGAACGGTTCGCGGGTTACTGTGCCTCCGACAGCCGACACGTCGCCCTCTACAATGGCACCGGTCCGGAGGGTTACGTCGCCGCCGACCGCAACGACATCCCCGCGCACAGTCCCCGCGCAGTTGATGCTCCCGCCGAACACGAACAGGCTCCCCACAACAACGCCACCTGGGCGGATGTCCGCATTGCCGCCCAGCACCACCAGGCCCGAGGTAGCGGGCTCCGTAACAGTGATGGTTACATCCCGCCCCACGACGATCTGCGCCCCTCCCTGGGCGAAGACGGGCGCCGCCGCCACGACCACCAACGCGAGCGCAACAACCAGAACCAGAGCCAGCCGTTTCATGCACACCCTCCTTATCGCGCAGTATCCGATTGCTTGCCTACCTTTAAATCTACCCGAACCGACAGTTTTAAGACGAACCGTTCTTGACTTTAGGCCCCGAAAGACTTATCCTAGAACCGCAAACAAATCCACGGGAAGGGGCTTCAGATGTACCGTCATCCCTACATCGCCATTGAAGGGCCAATCGGCGTAGGCAAGACCACGCTGGCCCGCCTGCTCCAGCCTGAACTGGGCGCGTCGCTGCTGCTAGAGGTCTTTGAAGAAAACCCGTTTCTGAAGGACTTCTACCGCGACCGCGAGCGGTACGCGTTCCAGACGCAGATCTTCTTCCTGCTCAGCCGCTACCACCAGCAACACAAGGCCGTCCCCAAGGCGCTGGAAAAAGGCCCCCTCATCAGCGACTACACCTTCGCCAAGGACCGAATCTTCGCGCACCTGAACCTGCGCAACGAAGAACTGGCGCTGTACGAGCAACTCCACGCCGCGATGGCCGAGAAGATTCCCGTGCCCACGCTGGTCATCTACCTGCGCGCATCCCTGGACGCGCTGATGGAACGGATTGCCCTGCGCGACCGCCCCTACGAGCGCAACATGGACCGCGACTATATCCGCGAACTCAGCGAGGCCTACGAGCGGTTCTTTGAGCATTATACCCAAAGTCCCGTCTTGACGCTAGACACGGACAACCTGAACTACGTCCGCAATTCCGACGACCTGAACCTGGTCCTGGAGCGAGTCCGAAGCGCCCTGCGCCACGCGCCGTACCAGCAGCCGCTCATTGAAATCCCGTAGCCCATACCCAACGGCAGGGACAGGTTCACCCAATTCCTCATGTGAGGCGACAAGAGCATGGGCAAGTTTATCGCAGTGGCGGGAAATGTGGGCGTCGGCAAGTCCACGCTGACGCACCTGTTGAGCGAGCGGCTGGGCTGGGAGCCGTTCTACGAAGCCGTGGACGACAACCCGTATCTGGCGGACTTCTACAGCGACATGCGGCGATGGAGTTTCCACTCGCAGATTTTCTTCCTGTCGCGCCGCCTGCGCCACCATCGGGAAATCCTCAGCCACCCCAACACGGTGATCCAGGATCGCAGCGTGTACGAAGACGCGGAAATCTTCGCCCGCAACCTGTACCTCCAGGGGCACATGCAGGCCCGCGACTACCGCTGCTACCGCGAACTGTACGAGGTGCTGACCCAGTTCCTGCCCCCGCCAGACCTGGTCGTGTACCTGCGGGCCTCGGTGCCCACGCTCCAGCACCGCATCGCGCTGCGCGGGCGCGACTTTGAGCGCCAGATTCCCGACGAGTACCTGGCCCAGTTGAACACCCTGTACGAGGACTGGATTGAGGGGTTCACCCTCTGCCCCGTGCTCACGGTTCCCGCCGACCAGTTGGACTTCGTCAAGTACAACTCGCACCTGGAGTTGATCTGCGAGAAAATCCTTGACAAACTCCAGGGCAAGGAAGTCGTCGTCTTTGAGTAGCACTTGCCAAGAACGACAATTCGCGCAGATTCGTGTGATTCGCGGATAATCCCAGCCCGCGCGGGGCTAAACCCCCGCGCTACAGGCCCCAAAGCCCCCTTCGGGGGCTAATCCCAGCCCGCAGGGCTTCGCCCCTTCAGCCCGATGCTTTAGCGTCGGGCGACAAGGAACCGCGAATCTACGCGAATGAACGCGAATTTGCCCCCAGCCCGCAGGGCTTCGCCCCTTCAGCCCGATGCTTCCGCGTCGGGCATAATACCCTTCGTGTGGATTCGTGTGATTCGCGGATAATCCCAGCCCGCAGGGCTTCGCCCCTTCAGCCCGATGCTTTAGCGTCGGGCGACAAGGAACCGCGAATCTACGCGAATGAACGCGAATTTGCCCCCAGCCCGCAGGGCTTCGCCCCTTCAGCCCGATGCTTTAGCGTCGGGCTGAGCACCCTTCGTGTGGATTCGTGTGATTCGTGGATAATCCCAGCCCGCAGGGCTTCGCCCCTTCAGCCCGATGCTTTAGCGTCGGGCTGAGCACCCTTCGTGTGGATTCGTGTTATTCGTGGATAATCCCAGCCCCGCTTTTTGACAGCGGCCCCTCCGAATGGTACAATATGTCAGACATCTGACAAACCTGCCGAGGACGCATCCAATCGCAAACGGCAGGAAGCATACCACGGAGGCAAGGCATGATTGACCTGACCCTTCACCCTGAATCCCTGCAACGTTCGGTGCAGCGGGCCCGCGAACGGCACATCATCATCCCCACCTTCGCCCAGATGAAAGACCCGTCGCTCATCCCCGACTCCATCAAGGCGCGGCTGAAAAACGTCGGCTTGTGGGACGTGAATTCCCTCAACCTGTTCCGCATCACGTGGAAGAACGAGCCAGTGCCCTTCGGCGGCGGGTTCGGCGGAGTCAACTACGTGGAACTGCCGCCTTCGCTAACGGGCGTGCCCGCCCGCATCATCGCCCTCGTGGGCAAATGGTTCCCCACGGGCGCGCACAAGGTGGGCGCCACCTTCGGCTGCCTGGTCCCGCGGCTGGTAACGGGCCAGTTTGACCCCACCTACCACAAGGCCGTCTGGCCGTCTACTGGCAACTTCTGCCGAGGCGGGGCGTACAACGCCGCGCTCCTGGGCTGCGAGTCCATCGCCATCCTGCCCGAGGGGATGAGCCGCGAGCGGTTTGAGTGGCTGTCCAAACTCGCCGGCGAGGTAATCGCCACCCCAGGCTGCGAAAGCAACGTCAAGGAAATCTTTGACAAATGCTGGGAACTCCGCAGGACCCGCGGCGACAAGGTCTTCATCTTCAACCAGTTTGAGGAGTTCGGCAACTACCTCTGGCACTACGAGGTAACCGGCCACGCGATGGAAGAAGTGCTGCGCCAGGTGATGGGGCCGCGCGACGAGTACCGAGGCGTGGTGCTCACCACAGGCTCGGCGGGCACCATCGGCTGCGGCGACTACATGAAGCAGGTCTTCCCCGCCAGCAAGGTCGCCGCCAGCGAGGCGCTCCAGTGCCCCACGCTGCTCCTCAACGGCTTCGGCGGGCACCGCATTGAGGGCATCGGCGACAAGCACGTGCCCTGGGTGCACAACATCAAGAACACCGACCTCGTGATGGCCATAGACGACGAAGCGTGCATCAGCCTGGTGCGCCTGTTCAACGAGCCGGCCGGTCGGGCCTACCTGGTCAAGCGCGGCGTCCCCGAATCCCTCGTCGGGCGGCTGGACCTGCTGGGCATCTCCAGCATCGCCAACGTCCTGTCGGCCATCAAGTTCGCCAAGTGGTACGAACTCGGCGAGCACGACATCGTGCTGACGGTCTGGACCGACTCCATGGAACTGTACCAGAGCCGCGTGCAGGAACTGCGCGCCGAGCGCGGCGAGTACACCGAAAAGGACGCCGCAGCCGACTACAGCCGCTACCTGCTGGGGTGCAGCGTGGACTACGTGGAGGAACTGGGCTACTGGGACCGCAAGCGGGTGCACAACCTCAAGTACTTCACGTGGGTGGAGCAGCAGGGCAAGACCGTGGCCGAGATTCAGGCCCAGTGGTACAACCCGGACTACTGGACCGGGTTCCAGCGCCAGGTTCCGGAGATAGACGCGCTCATCCAGCAGTTCAACGCGATGACGGGCCTGCTGAAGGGCTAGCCCGTAGCCCATCCGTAAGGTCAGGTTTCCATACCTAGCCTATGGATGGGGGCTAGCCCGCAGGGGGTTACCCCTCACATCCCCCTGACCCCCTTCTCTCCCCGCAGGCGGGGCGAGAAGGGGGAGTGGGCGTGAGGGGCTGGGCCGTCCCCTCTCCCGCCGAGAGTAGGGGCGACACATGTGTCGCCCCTACTTTGCGCCGCACGCGGCATCACTCGCGGCTCCCCGCTGCGTCCCCGAACGTCCAGCGATCCCACGCCACCGTCTCCGCAAACGGCTTGCGCGTGCGCGGCTTCTCATCCTTGGCCCGCGTCTCCTCGTCCAGCAGGTCAATGGGGCCTTCGTATCCCAGCGCGACCACCGCCACGACGCTGTACGCTTCTGGGATGTCCAGGGCCGCCTTCACCTTGGGGGCGCTGTAGCCGGCCATCGGGTGGCCCATCAGCCCCTCCTGCACGGCCGCCAGCAGCAAGTTCTCCACGGCCAGCCCGCACGCGAACAGGTGATACGAGACGGGATCATCCTTGCGCACATAGTCGTCCTCGGCCCGTGCGCACACCGCGATGAGCACCGGAGCCTTCCACGCCCAGCGGTTGCCGCGGTTCAGCGCCTCCCGAAATGCCGCCAGGCGCTGCGGGTCGCGCACCACAACAAACCGCCACGGCTGGTTGTTGTTGGCCGAGGGAGCCCAGCGCGCCGCCTCCAAAATGCGCAGCAGTGCATCTTCAGGCACGGGTTTGTCCAGAAAGGACCGCTTGCTATGTCGGCGGAAGAAAAGAGAGTCCTCCATAGAACCCCCGAGCGTGGTGATTTGCGCAAAACTATAGGACGGACGGCCGTGGGTGTCAAACCGAGCCTAGCGGTCTACTTTGGGAATCCACAGCCGATAGCGCGGCGTGGGCGTCGGACTCGGAGTTGGGCTAGGGGTTGGGCCGGGCGGCGTGCCCACGCTCACCTGGTCTATGAAGGCCACGGTGGGCCGCTGCGAGGAGTCCTGCCACACGTTGAGAATCAACTGCACCGTGCGCCCGCGCCACGGCGACAGGTCGTACACGAACAGTTGCCAGCCCGGCGTCGTCTGCCACACCGTGCGCGGCGGCATCGGCTCGTACCGCGTCGTGCCGTCAATGAGGAGCACCTCCAGCCAGTCGTGGCCGGCCTCGCTCTCCAGGGTTACCACCTGGTACACAAGCGACAGGTACACCGGCGATTGCGTCTGCGGTATGGCGATGCTCTGGCTGACGGTGGAATTGCCGCCGCCGCCCAATTCCGGCTGCCCCACGAAGTCCCTGCCCAGCGCCAGCGACCGCAGGCCGGCGAACCCGGCCGTGTGAACCTGCGCGGGCGTGCTCCCGCCAGGGTTCCAGCCCTCCAGCCCCGCCTCAAAATCGCCGTTGCTGACCAGGTTCACCCCAGGCGCGACGAACACGTCAAACCCCGCAACGCTCCCATCCAGCCGCAAGTGGCGCGGCGACCAGGGGCTATACCCCAGCGCGTAGCCGCTGATCCCGTAGTCGCCCTTCGGAAGCCCCGCCACCTGCCACCATCCCGAACCGTCGGCGGCGATGGTGCTCGGCATGCCCCAGGCGTTGGTTACGATCACGCTCCCGCCGGCCACCGGCGTGCCCAGAGGATTCAGGATGCGCCCGCTGAGGACCGTGCTGGCAATCGGCGTGGGCGTCGGCGTGGCCGTGGGCTGGGGCGTGGCCGTCGGCGTGCTGGGGAGCGCGATGACGGTCTCGGTCTGCGCGGCGCGAGGGGTCGCTCCGGCGTTGCCCGCGCGGTCCACGCCGCGCGCCGCGAACCCATACGAGTGCCCGGGCACGCCGCTGTAGGTCGCCGACGTGGCTTGCGTGCCCTGCAACCACAGCACCATCGGGCCGCCGTCCACCGAGACGAACACATCGTAGGCGGCGACGCCCGACCCCTCGTCCGTTCCCTGCCAGGAGACCGTGAAACTCGTCGGGCTGTACAGAGGCAGGTTTTGCACGGTAACGACCGGCGGCGTGGTGTCCCGCTCCACCAGCATCAGCGGCCGCCCGCCGATCATGTAGGTGAGATGATCGGGCAGGTTGCGGTTGGTGGCGGCGGGCAGCATCACCGTGTACGCCCCGTTCGCGGGGGTCAGAGGCTGCGCCGAGCCGTCCTGGCCCAGCGCCATGGCCTGGGTCCCCACCGCGCCCACCTGGACAACCACAGGCGACCCCCGCGTGGCCCACAGGAACAGCACGCGCTCGCGCGTGTCGGGGCGATAGTAGGCGATCTCCTCGTGGTCGCCCTGAAGGTTGCGCCGCCAGAGGGGGATCGCGCCGTTGAGATACGCGGCCGCCAGTTGGTAAGCCTTGTACGAGGGCCGAGGCGAATTGGGCGACGAATGGCTCCGAAAGCAGATGGCGTCGGCGGGGTTCCGGTACAGGCCATAGGCATCGCCCACGTCGTTCGTGCCCGCGGGACTGTTGCCGCAATCGTCGTACAGTTGGAAGTGGAAAATCCGCTCGGCGCCAGCGTAGAACCCGTAGGCGTAGTTCTGGATGATATAGGCCGCCTGCTCCTCCATCGTGGCGCGGTACAGGCTGGTGGGGTCCCACGTGGGGCCTGGGTAGTCGTTCCAGACCGGCACGCCGCTCTCGTTGATCCAGATGGCCTTCGCCCCCAGGCCGTACTTTTGGAGCAACGCGCGCACGCGCCGCACCTGGTAGTACGTCTCATACGACGTGCTGTAGATATGCAGGGGAAGAACGTCAAAGTACCACCCGTTGGCGTCGCGCTGCGACCGCGCGGTGTCGGCCTTCATGACCTCCAGCAGGTTTTCCAGCCAGTTGGGCGTGATGTAGATGGCCAGGCCGCCCAGGAGCACCGTACAATCCGGGTCGGCGAACTTGGCCGCGATGTACGCCACCTTCAGCAGGCGGTAGTAGTCCTGCACCGAGCCGTTCCAGAACAGGGCGTAGTCCGGCTCGTTCCAAATCTCCCAGTGGCGGACGCGCGGGGTGTAGCGCGCCACGGCCGCGTAAACAAACCTGGCCCACGGGTTGGCGGGGTTCACGCTCTTGCCCGGAGCCGGAATATCCGTGCCATCGCTGAAGATCGGCGCGTAGAGATTCCTGGGCGCGGAACTGGCCGGGCTAATCGGTTGCCGCTCGCTCGGCCCGGATAGGGGCACCGGCCGCTTGCCCACCTGCGGCAGGGGCGCGCCGCTCTGTCCCGCCGTCGCGTACTGGGAAGGCGTGCCCAGCAGGATGGCGTTGGTGCGGAGTCCGTTGGCCTGATCCGCCGCGACGACGCGGTCCACGGCGCTCCAATCAAAAGCGCCGCTGCTCTGCTCCACGTTCCCCCAGTAGATGGGCCAGCGGTTCCAGGCCGCGCCCGCGGCGATGGCCTTGCCGTACCGCCCCGCGTCCGCGGGAGCCTCGGGGGAACTCACGAAGCACAGGCCGAAGCGGTCGTTGAGCGGCACCGTCTGGCCGATGACCTCATCCGGCTCGGGCGGGCGGAACGCGCCCACCGAGGCAGGCCCGGGCACCTGCGTGAGGGCCAGGCAGACGACGATGTACAGGAGCCCCAACCGCAACCGACGCGATGTCATGTACCCTTCCCGCTCTCCCTGGATTAGAACTCCACGGTCTCGGCCTCGTGGGTTTCTGTATCGTACAACGCAAAAGTCGGCTTCCCGAAACGCCCCATCACCTCGCCCGGGTTGAGCACCAGGGTGCGCCCCTCCCATCTGTGGACGGCCTTGTGGGTGTGGCCGAAGAAGACGGCGTCGTACCGTCCCGACGGGGCGATGGCAGCGGCGATGTGCGGGTAATGGGTCAGCGCGATCTTCCTGCCGCCCACTTCCAATTCCGCGAGGCCATCCGTGTACAGGCGGACGCGCCCGCTCTCCGAGGCCACGCGGAGCAGCAGCGCCACGTCGCCGTCGTTGTTGCCCTGCATGACGTGGATCGGCCCCGCGAACCCGTCGGCCAGCATCTTCAGCGAGAACGGCGCGCACAGGTCGCCGCAGAACAGGAGCACATCGGCCCCTTGAACCCGCCGCAGCGCCTTCTCCAGATTCCAGATGTTGTCGTGGCTATCGGACATGACCGCGATCTTCATGCGCACCTCCTGCACCGAGAGAGTTGCAGGAAGTATACCACAGCCGTGCGGTGTTGACAGGAGACACGGTGCAACTTGCGGGCCAACCGCGGCGAAGGCGCGAAGCAAGGCATGCGCGAACTCTGCACGGCGCCCCGATTCGCCCCTGGACATAGGTGCGGCGCACTTCGGAAGTGCGTCGCACCTTCATCGCCAACACAAGACGGAACCGAATCCTAGCATGATATCATTTGTCGCACCGCGCCGTGATGTGGTACAATTCGGCACGCTTCGGAGGCGCAAGGACGCATGTGGAACATCATCGGGCATGAATGGGCCGTCCGCCTCCTGTCCGGCAGCCTCGCGGACGGGCGGCTGTCCCATGCGTACCTGTTCACGGGGCCGCCAGGGGTGGGCAAGACCACGCTGGCCCTGAACTTCGCGCAGGCCATCGTGTGCGAGGGCAGCGAGCCGCCCTGCCAACAATGCGCCCCTTGCCAGCAGGTCGCGCGGCTGACCCATCCCGACGTGCGGCTGGTGGAAGCCGATGGCGCGACGTTCAAGATCGGCCAGGTGCGCGAACTGGAGCGAGAGGCGGCGCTAGCGCCCCATTCGGCCCGCCACCGCGTGTACATCCTGGCCGAGGCCGAGCGCATGTCCAGAGAGGCGGCCAACGCGCTCCTGAAGACGCTGGAGGAGCCGCCGGAGCCGGTCGTGCTGATCCTGCTGGCCAGCGATGCGGCCCTGCTCCCGCCGACCATCGTGTCGCGCTGCCAGTGCCTGGACCTGCGGCCGGTACCGCTGCGCCAGTTGGCGCAGGCGCTGGCGGAGCGCGAGGGGGCCGACCCCGCGCAGGCCGAACTCCTGGCGAGGGCGAGCGGCGGCAGGCCCGGCTGGGCCATCTCGGCCCTGCGCGACCCGTCGGTCATGCAGGCGCGCATCCGGCATCTGGACGACCTGCAACGCCTGCTGGGGAGCGACCTGGTGGAGCGGTGGCAGTGGGCCGCCGAGGCCCCCACCGACCGGCGCGCCGTGCGCGAACTGCTGGACATCTGGGTGTCCTGGTGGCGCGACGTGCTCCTGGTGGCCGCGGGCCAGGGCGACAACATCGCCAACCTGGACCGCCGCGACGCCTTGCAGGCCGTGGCCGCCTGGTGCCCGGCCGACAGCGCCCGCGCCTTTCTCGCCCAGGCGCTGCGCGCCATGCAGAGCCTGGCGCAAAACGTCAACACGCGGCTGGCGCTGGAGGTCCTGACCATGGACATGCCCTCGGCGCCCCGACGGCAAGAAATTCACGGAGGGTGAACCGTCCGGTTCACGGATGGGAGAATATGCCAAGAGTTGTAGGAATACGCTTCAAACCGGCTACGAAGATTTACTACTTTGACCCGCAAGACCATGACCTGAAAGCGGGGGACTTCGTCGTGGTGGAGACCACCCGCGGCAAAGAAATCGGCAGGGTCGTCATCCCGCCGACCGATGTCCCCGAAAACGAAGTGGTGGGGCAACTCAAGCCCATAGAGCGCGTGGCCACCGCCTGGGACACGATGCAGATGCACCAGCGGCAGGCCGAGGAGCCGAAACTCCTCGCCCAGTGCCGCGCCAAGGTCACCGAATCCCGCCTGCCCATGAAGGTCATCCGCGCCGAGCAGAGTTTTGACGGCACCCGCATCACCTTCTACTTCACGGCGGAGCAGCGTGTGGACTTCCGCCAACTGGTCAAGGACCTGGCCAAGATGTTCAAGGCGCGGATAGAACTGCGCCAGGTGGGCGTGCGGGACGACGCCAAACTCCTGGGCGGCATCGGGATATGCGGCCGGCCCCTGTGCTGCGCCACGTTCCTGTGCGACTTCCACCAAGTGGCCATCAAGATGGCGAAGCAGCAGGACCTGCCCTTGAGTCCCAACGAAATCTCGGGGGTCTGCGGGCGGCTCCTGTGCTGCCTGGCCTACGAGTACGAGACCTACGCGGAACTGCGCAAGAACCTGCCCAAGAAGAACGAGATCGTGCAGACGCCCTACGGCCAGGGGAAGGTCGTTGAGGTGCATCCGCTGAAGGAGCAGGTGGTCGTCCTGTTTGAAGATGGCGACACCAAAACCGTGAGCGCCGCGGAACTGGGCCTGAAACCCGGCGCGGGCAGGCCATCCGAAGACGAGGAGCCCGACGACGTACCAGAGGCCGACGAGGACGATTGGTCGGCGGACTAACGCGCCGCCCGCGTCCCATGGAGGGCGCTGCGCCGTTCGTCCAGGGCCTGCACAACCGCCTCGGGCACATCCACGGAGCCGATCTCTATCCCCGGCGACACGCGCGGGCCGTGGTAGTCGGACCCGCCGGTAACGATGAGGCCGGCGCGTTGCGCGATGGCCACGATCTGCGCGGACACGTCGGGCGTGTAGCCGGGGTAGTACGCCTCCAGCCCATCCAGCCCCTCGCCGGCGAGCCAGCCGATGACATCCACGATGTCCAGCGGGTGGGCCAGGACGGCCACCCCGCCCGAGTCGTGAATCAGGGCGATGGCCTCCTCGGGGGCCAGTTTGAAGCGCGGGACATAGGCCGGCCCGCCTCGGAACAGGTAACGCTCAAAGGCCTCCGCCACGCTCTGCACGTACCCGCGAGCGACCAGCGCCTGGGCCACGTGGGGCCGCCCCACGCTTTCACCGCCCGCAAAGGCCTCCACCTCGCCCCAGGTCAGGGGCATGCCCAGGCGCGCCAGTTTCTCCAGCATCGCCCGGGCGCGCTCGGCCCGCGACGCGCGAAACCGAGCCAGCATCCGCGACAGGGGCGTATCCCTGTCCCAGTCCACAAAATAGCCGAGGAGGTGGACTTCCCCCTCGGCCAACTCGCAGGATATCTCCACAGCCGGAATCAGGCGCAGGGAGAGCGCGCGTGCGCTCCGCATGGCCTGCGGAATCCCGGCCATCGTATCATGATCGGCGATGGCGATGGTGCGCAGCCCTTTGGATGCAGCCTGCCGCACAACCTCCTCTGGCGGGAACTCGCCGTCCGAACACAGGGTATGAAGGTGCAAATCTACGGTGGACGGCATGATGTACCCGCTAGCGAGGCTCAACGACCATCCTTAGCGCCGTTCGCTCCTGGCCTTCAATATCCACTTCTGCGAACGCCGGGATGCAAACGATGTCCATTCCTTCCAGTGCCAGGTATCCTCTGGCGATAGCCACCGCCTTGATGGCCTGGTTGACGGCGCCAGCGCCAATGGCCTGCACCTCCGCGCGGCCGACCTCCCGTATCACCCCCGCAATGGCTCCCGCTACCGCAGTGGATCTGGACTTCGCCGAGACCTTGATGATTTCCATGAGTGTCGCCTCCTTTGCTACATTCCCGATGCTGAAGTGCCGGGCACTTCATCGTGCGGAGCCACCTCGTTGCAAGACTGACCATGGAAATGTCCCAGCGCCCAACATTCCCTAATACATATTGTACACGATAATTCGCACAAAATCAATAGGCACTTTCCATAAAATGGCGGTGCGCGTGTCGTGGTAAACGATGTAATCCCAGGCTGTGGGCGGGGCAGGGCAGGCCTGGAAACCTGCCCCTACGTTCGCGTGGATTCGTGTGATTCGCGGGTACAGGGCAGGCATGGAAACCTGCCCCTACGTTCGCGTGCATTCGTGTTATTCGCGGTTACAGGGCAGGCATGGAAACCTCCCCTACGTTCGCGTGCATTCGCGCGATTCGCGGTTGCAGGGCAGGCATGCAAGCCTGCCCCTACATTCGCGTGCTTTCGCGCGATTCGCGGTTGCAGGGCAGGCATGGAAACCTGCCCCTACGTTCGCGTGGATTCGTGTTATTCGCGGGTACAGGGCAGGCATGGAAACCTGCCCCTACGTTCGCGTGGATTCGTGTGATTCGCGGTTGCAGGGCAGGCATGCAAGCCTGCCCCTACGCTCGCGTGGATTCGTGTTATTCGCGGTTGCAATTCCCCCCATTCGCAGGCGCTTGCAAAACTGCAAGACTATGCTATAATTTATAGGCAAGGTTCCAGGGATGTCGGGCCATGCTGTGGAGACGCCCCTGCGCGAAGGGCGTCGCGTTGTCGCACGGCAAGGACGCGCTATCGGGAAGTTGAGCCATGACCAGAGGACAAATCGCTCTGCTCGTTGCACTTGGCGCGACGGTGCTGGCCGTATATGTTCTGCTCGGTCTGCTGGTAGCAGGGCGCATCCCCATCGGCTTGCCGCCCGCCCCCACCGACATGCCCGTGCCGACGCCAACCCTGACCCCCGCCCCCGGCATGAGCCGCCAGAACCCCATGCCCTTCGGCGAGACCATCGCCACCGACAGCATGGAAATCCACGTCCTTGAGGTGCACCGCCACGCCAATGCGTTCATCTCCCCCCTCAACTCGCCCATCCCCGACGGCCACGAGGTGGTCGTCGTCAACGTGGAGGTGCACAACCGTGGAACCGCGCCCATCAGCCTGAGCCCGGGGACGTTCCGGCTGACGGGAGACCGCGCCATCCTCTACCAGCGGCCGCCGCTGCTGCTGGACAACGAACTGCGCGGGGAACTGGCCCCCGGCGAGAGCCGCTCGGGCTACCTGGCCTTCGTCGTGGCCGACGGCGAGGACAACCTAGCCCTGGCGTTCATCCCATCGGGGAGCATGTCAGACGAAGGGGCGCGGTGGCTGTGGGCCGACCCCGATCCGAACCCTCAGGCCTTCGCCGTGCAGGGGGTGGCCCCGACGGCCTCGCCGCGCACCGGCGGGAGCCGCCTCAACCCCGCCCTCATGCGCCAGCCCGCCGTGGCCGATGACCAACTGGAGATCAGCGTCCTCGCCGTCCAGCGAGACGCCTGGCCCGTCATACGGGAGATGAGCCCGCTGAACCAGCCGCCCGAACCCGACAAAGAGTACGTGCTCGTGCGCCTGCGCGTGCGCTTCGTGGGCCAGATGGATCAACTCCTGTCGGTCAACTGGTGGGCCTTCCGCATGACCGGCGCGGACAACATCCTGTACCCCAACCCGTCGCTCATCCTGACGGATGAACTCAAAGGCGACCTGTTCCCCACCGGCACGTTGGAGGGCAACCTGGCGTTCCAGGTGCGGCGCGGGGAAGAGAACCTCATCCTGGCGTATGACCCTTCGGGCGTGGGGGTGAAAATCGGGCGGGGGGTTCGCTGGTTCTGGGCCACCGAGACGCCCAACCTGGACTTGCTCAAGATGCCGGTGCGGGCGTCGGCGGCCCTGCCCGCATCGGGGCGCTCGTCGCAGCAGCCCGCGCCCATTGGCGTCCCCGTGCTGTCCGATGGGCAGATAGAGATCACGGTGGAGGACGCGGTTCTCCTGCCCGACGATGCCAGCACCTGGGATCGGTGGACGCTGCCCGTGCCCGAGCCGGGGAGGCACTACGTGGTCGTTACGGTGGTGGCGCGGAACCTGGCGCCCGAGGAGCGTCCCCAGGCGATCCACTGGGATGGCTTCCTGCTGCACGAGCCGGCGGGAGCCTCGGTGTACAAGCCCACCGTGCTGGGCGGCAGCGAACTGGACGGCGACGCCTTCACGGGCGCCACGCTGCGGGCGTATCTGGTCTTCCAGGTGGCCGGCGGCCAGCGATTCATCCTCTCCTACGACCCCGCCGGCCTGGGCAACACCACGTCCTACCGGTGGTTCGCCATAGAACTGTAGGCGCGGTACGGCCGTCGCGGGAAACGAAAAGGCCCCTCGTGCGAGGGGCCTTTGGTTTGCCTGCGGTCGGTTTAGTACTCGGGCATCGGCGGGGTGCCAGCCTTCTCCTTCTCCGGCAGGTCGGAGATGAGCGCCTCGGTGGTCAGGATCATGGCGGCGATGCTGGCAGCGTTCTCCATAGCCGAGCGGGTAACCTTGGCCGGGTCAATGATGCCCTTGGCCACCATGTCGCCGTACTCGTTGGCCAGCACGTCGTAGCCGATGTTGAGGTTGTTCTGCTCCTTCTGGAGCCGACGCACGGTGTCCAGAACCACGGCGCCGTCCATGCCGGCGTTCTCAACGATGCGGCGCAGGGGCTCCTCCAGGGCGCGGCGCACGATGGCGACGCCGGTCGCCACATCGCCCGTCTCCTGCACCTTGTCCAGCGCCGGGATGGCGTTGATGAGGGCCACGCCGCCGCCCGGGACAATCCCCTCTTCCACGGCCGCGCGGGTCGCCGACAGCGCGTCCTCCACGCGATGCTTCTTCTCCTTCAGTTCCACCTCGGTGGCCGCGCCCACGCGAATGATCGCGACGCCGCCCGCGAGTTTGGCGAGCCGCTCCTGGAGTTTCTCCTTGTCGTAGTCCGACGTGGAGATTTCAATCTCGGCCTTGATCTGGTCAATGCGGCCCTTGATCTTGTCCGGAGCGCCCTTGCCGCCGATGATGGTGGTGTCTTCCTTGGTGGCAACGACGCGGTCAGCACGCCCGAGGTCGGCGATGGTTACGGACTCCAACTTGCGGCCGACTTCCTCGCTGATGACGGTGCCGCCCGTCAGGATGGCGATGTCCTGCAGCATGGCCTTGCGGCGATCACCGAAGCCGGGGGCCTTGATGGCGATGCAGTTGATCATCCCCCGCAGTTTGTTGAGCACCAGGGTCGCCAGCGCCTCGCCGTCCACATCCTCGGCGATGACGAGCACTTCGCGCTTGCCCACCTGCACCAGTTTCTCCAGCACGGGGACGATGTCGGTGGCCGCGGAAATCTTCTTGTCCGTGATGAGGATGTACGGCTCCTCCAGGACGGCTTCCATCCGCTCGGGGTTGGTGATGAAATAGGGCGAGATGTAGCCGCGATCCAGTTGCATACCCTCTACGTACTCGGTCTCAAACTCCAGGCCCTTGGACTCTTCCACCGTGATGACGCCATCCTTGCCCACCTTGTCCATGACCTCGGCGATGAGCGAGCCGATGGTCTTGTCGGCGGCGGAGATGGCGGCCACGTTGGCGATGTCGTCCTTGTCCTTGACTTCCTTCGCCTCGGCCTTGATGGCCTCTACCACGGCGGACGTGGCCAGTTCAATGCCGCGCTTGATGAGCATCGGGTTGGCGCCCGCGGCCACGTTCTTCAGGCCCTCGGTAACGATGGTGTGGGCCAGCACGGTGGCGGTGGTGGTGCCGTCGCCCGCCACGTCGTTGGTCTTGGTGGCGGCCTCCTTCAGCAGTTGCACGCCCATATTCTGGAAGTGATCTTCCAGTTCAATCTCCTTGGCGACGGTTACGCCGTCATGGGTGATGGTGGGGGCGCCGAACTTCTTGTCCAAAGCCACATTGCGCCCCTTGGGGCCTAGCGTGGTGATGACGGCATTCGCCAGGATGTCCATGCCCAGTTTCAGATTGCGTCGCGCTTCCTCTGCAAAAACCAGTTGTTTCGCCATGCTTTACAACCTCCTTCAAGGGTTTTGGTCAGTCGGGTAACAGGGCTGGGGTCATTCCTCAAAGATCGCCAGAATGTCGCTTTCCTTGAGAATCAGGAGTTTCTTGTCGTTGACCTTGACCTCGGTGCCCGCGTACTTGGCGTACAGGACCTTGTCGCCCACCTTGACTTCCATGGGGACGCGCTCGTCCTCTTCGCCATAGCGGCCCGGGCCAACAGCGATGACGACGCCCTTCTGGGGCTTTTCCTTGGCGGTCTCGGGCAAGATGATGCCGCCTGCGGATTTCTCTTCCTGCTCAATGGGTTCCACCACTACACGGTCTGCAAGGGGTTTGAGTTTGACTGTCATTGCCTTACCTCCTCACTGAGATTGGATTTGCGAGCCTTGGTGGCGCACGGTTGTGGCGGGTTCTGGGCATCAGAACCGCGTTAGCACTCTTGCGCCGAGAGTGCTAACGCGGCCCTATCATACACAAGGTGCCCCAAAACTGCAAATTCGCGTCTAGAGGCGTAGAAACGGATTTACGGCGATTGTCGGCGGATTTCGCCCGATTTCTCGCGAATGCGCATGATTACTTCTCCGGACACATCCGGAGGCCTTCCAATGCTGGCTGCGATGAGGGGTTCATCTCCAGCGCCTTCCGTAGCCACGGGCGCGCCTGGTCGCACTGGTCCAGGTAGGCATACGAGAGGCCGATTTCGTACAGGACCTCTTCCGTCTGCCACCCCAGTTCCACCGCCTTCTGCAAGTTTTCTATCGCGCCTTCGTAGTTGCGCAGGACGTAGTACGTGATCCCCAGGTGGGCGTGGGCGCTGCCGAACTCGGGGTCGGCCTGGATGGCCGACATGAATTCGGGGATCGCGCGGTCGTAATCCTGAAGGTAGAAGTAGGTCCACCCAATCTGGTCGTAGGCCTCGGCGTTGTCGGGGTCCAGCGCCACGGCCTTCTCCAGGTGGGCGATGGCCCCATCGTAGTCGCGCAGGGCGCGCAGGTTGCGGGCCGCATCCAGGTACAGGTAACTCAGCCGCGGGTGCAACTCAATCGCCCGGTTGTAACTCTCCAGCGCGCCGCGGTAATCGCCCTGGGCTTCCAGGACGTACCCGTAGTTCCGCCAGGCGTCCACATTGGCGTCGCTCAAGTCCAGCGCCTGGTTGGCCTCGTCCTCGGCCTGCCGCCAGAAGCCCTTGTCGGCGTAGATTTCGGCCAGGTAGGCGTGGGGCTCGGGGATGTTGGGGCCGAGACGGACCGCCTTGAGCGCCGCCTCCAGCGCCTGGTCGTAGCGGCCCATCCAGTCGTACACGCGCGCCAACGTGGCAAGCGCCAGCGGGTTATCGGGCGCGAGGGCCTTCGCCTGCTGGGCCATCTGCAGGGCCTGGCCGAGTTTGTGGCGCATCATGAGCAGGCGCGCCGCCCGAATCAACGGCTCCGGGTTCCGGGGGTCGGCCTGGGCCGCCTGGGTGTACGCCGCGATGGCTGCGGTCAGTTCGCCGTTCTGGTAGTGCTCGTCCGCCTCGGCCAGCCACTCGGCCGCCGGCTTCTGCGGCGTGGGCGTCGGGCCGGGCTGGGGCAGCATGGGCAACTCGGGGCGCTTGACGATGAGATACGAGAAGAACGCGATGAGGATGAGATAGATTGTGATGCGCGCCGGAGAAGAGCGCCGCCTTCGCCGAGGGCCTAGATACATACGTTCGCCTCCGCCACCGCAGTGCCTGGCCGATTATAGCACAGGGCGGGTGCCCTCCCAAATGCGGGCGGAGGCGGGGCGCGCTTGCGTGTGGGGGCAAATCTACCACGATGGTGCTCTTGATCTCACCTAACCCCTCCCGCACCCTCCCCTTTTCTCCCCCCGCGCTCCTGACCTCACCTAACCCCTCCCGCACCCTCCCCTTCCCTCTCCGCGCGCGGAGAGGGAAGGGGAGGGCCGGGTGGGGATGGGTGAGGTAGGCCCCGCCGCGCGTCGGGTACGCAGAGGGCCGGGTGGGGATGGGTGAGGTAGGCCCCGCCGCGCACCGGGTACGCAGAGGGCCGGGTGGGGATGGGTGAGGTAGGCCCCGCCGCGCGCCGGGTACGCAGAGGGCCGGGGTGAGGATGGGTAAAGCAGATTCTGCTCGGCAAACCGAACGATTCTCGGTCATTCTCATCCCCAGAATTGACGTGTGCCCTGGAGACACGCGGAGGCGGGGCGCGGCGGGATTTTTCAGTATCGGGCAGGTATGGTAAAATGCGCCATGTGGAAGACGGGAAGGGTATCGGCGTAATTGAGGCGTTGACCGCGGGCTTTGAGTTGGTGGCCCGCCGCCCCTGGGCAATCCTGTTGCCCATTGCGGTGAACCTGCTCACCTGGCTCGGCCCTCGCTTCTCGGTCGGCCCCCTGATCCAGCAGGTGGCCGACGCGATTCGGGCCGGCGTCGGCAGCCAGACCGGCCAGTATGCCGACGCGGCCCTGGCGGCGGCCCGCAATCTGGCGCAATGGGGCGAACAGTTCAACCTGTTTGAGTTGCTGACGGTGGGCTTGCCCGTCCTGGCCGTGCGCATGCCGGGGCAACAGGTGTGGCCGATGGACAACTGGGCCTGGGCGGCGGGGCTGGCTGTGGCGCTGCTCGTGCTGGGCGGGTACCTGCTCGCGCTCTACCTGGGCATCCTCGGCCGAGAGGTGCGGGGCGGCCACGGGGCCATCGGGCCGGCGCTGGCCCATGCCGCGCGCGTCCTGTGGCGGCTCGTGGCGCTCGGCGTGGTCGTGGCGGGCATCGCCGTCGTGCTGGCACTCCCGGCCATGATGACGGTCGGCGTGCTCTCGTTCTTCTACCTTCAGGGCGCCATGTTCCTGGCCACCGTGGTGGGCTGGCTGGGCCTTGCTTTCTTGATTTGGGTTGCGTTCTACCTGTTCTTCGCCGTGGACGCCATGGTGCTGGACGACGTGGGGGTGCGCCAGGCGGTCTCCAGGAGCGTAACCCTGGTGCGGCTGAACGGCGGCGCGACAGCGGCCCTCATCCTGCTGACACTCACGCTGACCTGGGGGCTGGGCGTCGTGTGGGAAGCCATCGCCTCGGGCACCGCCGGCACCGCCGTCGCGATCCTGGCCAACGGATTCGTGAGCACGGCGCTGGCCGCTGCAAGCCTGATCTTCTACAGCAGCCGCTGGCGCGCACTGGAACAGCGCGTGGCGGTCCTGACTGCCCTGGCAGGCGAATCGGCCACAAAGCCGGACAGAACCAATCCATCGGGTGAAAAAGACCTATGAGCGACAGGAGCAACGAGAAGAACAACTCCTACGGCGTGCACGACATCCAGGTCCTGGAAGGGCTGGAGGCCGTGCGGCGTCGCCCCGGCATGTACATCGGCAGCACCGACATCCGGGGGCTGCACCACCTGGTCTTTGAGGTGGTGGACAACTCCATTGACGAGGCGCTTGCCGGATTCTGCAATCGCATTCGGGTTACCATCCGCGCAGACGGGTCGGTGGTCGTGGAGGACAACGGGCGCGGCATCCCCGTGGGGCCTCACCCCACCCAGAAGGATTCGGACGGCAAGCCGATGGACGCCCTGCAGGTGGTGATGACCATCCTGCACGCCGGCGGCAAGTTCGGCGGCAGCGGGTACAAGGTCGCCAGCGGCCTGCACGGCGTCGGCGTGTCGGCCGTCAACGCGCTGTCGGAGTGGATGGAGGTGGAGGTGCGTCGGGACGGCGGGGTGTACCGCCAGCGATACGAGCGCGGCCACCCGGTTACCCCCGTGGAGCGCATCGGCAAGGCCGACGGCACGGGCACCAAGACGACGTTCCTCCCCGACAGCGAGATTTTCAAGCAGGGCATTGACTACAAATTTGAGACCCTGGCGCAGCGTTTCCGCGAGATGGCATTCCTGACGCGCGGGCTGAAGATCACCTTCGTGGACGAGCGCGAAGACCGCGAGATGTCGTTCTACTTTGAGGGCGGCCTGCGCTCCTTCGTCTGGTACCTGAACCGCGGCCGCGAGGTGCTCCACAAGCCCATCTACGCCGAAAAGCAGGTCAACGGCACCCAGGTTGAGGTGGCCATCCAGTACAACACCGGCTACAGCGAGTCGGTCTATGCCTTCGCCAACAACATCAACACCGTGGATGGCGGGACGCACCTCACCGGCTTCCGCTCCGCGCTCACCCGCACGCTGAACGACTACGCCCGCAAGAGTGGGCTTCTCAAAGAGAACGAGCCGAACCTCACCGGCGACGACGTGCGCGAGGGCCTCACGGCCGTCATCAGCGTCAAACTCACCGACCCGCAGTTTGAAAGCCAGACGAAGGCCAAATTGGGCAACGCCGAGGTCAAGGGCCAGGTGGAGTCGGTGGTGGCCGACGTGCTCGCCACATTCCTGGAGGAAAACCCCCGCGAGGCCAAGGCCATCGTGGAGAAGAGCCTCATCGCTTCCCGCGCGCGCGAAGCCGCACGCCAGGCCCGCGACCTCGTCATCCGCAAGAGCGCGCTGGAAAGCCTGTCGCTCCCCGGCAAGTTGGCCGACTGCTCGGAGCGCGACCCGCTCAAGGCCGAACTGTACATCGTGGAGGGCGATTCGGCAGGCGGCTCGGCCAAGCAGGGGCGCGACCGCCGATTCCAGGCCATCCTCCCCCTGCGCGGCAAAATCCTCAATGTGGAAAAGGCCCGCATGGACCGAATGCTCAACAACAACGAGGTGCGGGCGCTCATCACCGCGCTGGGCACCGGCATCGGCGACAACTTTGACCTGTCCAACCTGCGCTACGGCCGCGTGATCATCATGACCGATGCCGACGTGGACGGCGCGCACATCCGCACGCTTCTGTTGACGTTCTTCTTCCGCTACATGCCCGCCCTGATTGAGAACGGGCACCTGTTCATCGCCCAGCCGCCGCTGTACCGCATAGAAAAAGGCAAGCAGCACTACTACGTGTACACCGAGGCCGAGAAGGACCAGATTCTGGCGAAGCAGAAGGGCGAGAACATCACCATCCAGCGTTACAAGGGCCTGGGCGAAATGAACCCGGAGCAGTTGTGGGAAACGACGATGAATCCAGAGAACCGCACGCTGCTTCAGGTTACCGTGGAGGACGCGGTAGAAGCCGACCGCACCTTTGAGATGCTCATGGGCAATCAGGTGCCCCCGCGCCGGCGGTTCATCCAGACCCACGCCAAGAACGTGCGCAACCTGGACGTGTAGCGGCGACGCTAACCGCGAACGGACGCGAATTCGCCCCCATTCGCGGTTTCTCTTTGTCATGCTGAGCGAAGCGAAGCATCTCGTTTGGCGAGACTCTTCGCCGCCCCGCGGCCCAGAATGGCGGGGAGCAGCCCCCGCGTTCTACCGCAGATAGTCCCGCAGTTTGCTGCTGCGGCGGGGGTGCCGCAACCGCATGAGCGCCTGGGCCTCTATCTGGCGGATGCGCTCGCGGGTCAGGCCGAACTTGCGCCCCACCTCCTCCAGCGTGTGGGTCTGCCCATCCACCAGGCCGAAGCGCATCTGGAGGATGCGCACCTCCCGTTGGCTGAGCGCGCACATGAGTTCCTCCAGTTGCTCGCGCAGGAGCGAATGCGAGGCGGCTGTGCTCGGGCTGACCGACGTCTCGTCCTTGATGAACTCGCCCAACTCGCTGTCACCGTCCTCGCCGACGGGAGCCTCCAGCGACAGGATTCGGGTGGCGGCCTTCATGATGCGGCGGACTTTGTCCTCCGGAAGGTTGAGCCGCTCGGCCAGTTCCTGGTGGGTCGGCTCGCGCCCCAGTTCCTGGGCCATGTCCTGCGACATGCGGGCCACGCGGGCGATCTGGTCGTGCATGTGGATGGGCACGCGGATGGTGCGGCTCTGATCGGCCACGGCGCGCGCCACCGCCTGGCGAATCCACCACGTGGCGTAGGTGCTGAACTTGTAGCCGCGCCGGTAGTCAAACTTCTTCACCGCACGGATGAGGCCGATGTTGCCCTCCTGGATGAGGTCCAGGAACGGCACGCCCCTGCCGATGTACTTCTTGGCGATGCTGACGACCAGCCGCGAGTTGGCGCGGATGAGGTGATCGCGGGCCTCCTCGCCCTCGCGCACCCAGGCCTCCAGCCGCTCCCGACGCGCCGGCGAGAGATTGGTCTGCTCCAGCATGCGCCGCGCCTTCTGGCCGCGCTCCATGCGCTTCGCCAGGGTTACTTCGTCCTCGGCGGTCAGCAGCGGCACGCGGCCAATCTCCCGCAAGTACAGGTTGATGGGGTCGCTCACGTCGGCCGGAGACTCGTCAATGTCAAGGATGTCTCCGGCTTCCAGGTCGGGGACGTCATCGTCGGCCAAGTCTTGCTCCACAGGCCATGGGGACTCATCGTCAAGGGGACAGAGGGCAAAATCCTCTTCAGGTTCCGTGAATGCAGCAACCTCGCCGTCCGTCTCGCCGATTGGTAGGCGGTTGAGATTCAAGTTGCCTCCTCACTCTATTTCATCTATTTATGAAACGTGCAAACGAAACGTTCGGTTCCGCTGGAGCCTGCGACACGACTCGTGAGTCTCAAACCCTTCTCATTATTATACCACAGTTTTCATAAATTGGCACACCCAATTTTCTTAAAACCTGCGTTTCCGCCTCCTGCGGGCCGTCTCCGTGGGATTTGTAACCGCGAATCACACGAATCCACGCGAATGTAGGGGCAGGTTTCCATACCTGCCCTGTAACCGCGAATCGCGCGAACGTAGGGGCAGGCTTCCATGCCTGCCCTGTAACCGCGAATCGCACGAATCCACGCGAATGTAGGGGCAGGTTCCCATGCCTGCCCTGTAACCGCGAACGCACGAATCCACGCGAACGTAGGGGCAGGCTTCCATGCCTGCCCTGTAACCGCGAATCACACGAATCCACGCGAATGTAGGGGCAGGTTCCCATGCCTGCCCTGTAACCGCGAATCGCGCGAACGTAGGGGCAGGCTTCCATGCCTGCCCTGTAACCGCGAATCACGCGAATTCGCGAATGGGGGGCAGGTTCCCATACCTGCCCTGTAACCGCGAACGCACGAATCCACGCGAATGTAGGGGCAGGTTCCCATGCCTGCCCTGTAACCGCGAACGCACGAATCCACGCGAATGTAGGGGCAGGTTCCCATGCCTGCCCTGTAACCGCGAACGCACGAATCCACGCGAAAAGATAGACCTCAAGGGTCTTGGAGACCCTTGAGGTCTCGGAAACGCAGCGCCGAGCGAACAGGCGTCGGAACCGAGCCCTTCCCACTCCCGCACAAACCCCGCGCCCGCTCCCCTATCAGGGCGCCGGCGTGGGTGTGGCGGATACGATGGGCGTTGCCGACGGCGTAGGCGTTACCGTCGGCGTGGGCGTCGGCGTCGGCTTCCGTGGCGGCTCGGCGATCATCTGCTCCAGCGTGTTGATGCTCCAGGCGTACACCAGGTGCGCCTCCGGACGGTCGTCGGCGAGGGCGTACCGATACGTCCCTGTGGGGTTCTGGTCGCCCACACGCAGGGTATGATGCTCGCCGCTCGCCAGCGTGAGCGTTACCGTGAGGGTCGGGGCCGCAAGCCCGTAGTCCGACAGGTTCAGCGTGCCGCTGAGCGCGCGGGTGGAACGCAGGCTGCTCAAGTCGCTCACGACGCCCCCCACGCGGCTCCCGTCCGCTTCGTACACAAACGGCGCTCGTATCCACCAGGTCTGGTCTTCCGCGCGCTCCAGGACAAGCGCCTGGCCGTCGCTTTTGGCCGCCTCCAGGCGCACAACCTGATCCTGCGGAACCTCCCAGAGCGGAGCCGCCCCGCCCTGCTCTGGCGATGGCTGTTTGGACTTGGGCACCTCCACCAGGAAGACGTAGGCCGCCAGCGCCAGGAGAATCACGAACAGGATGAGCGTGTTGCGCAGTCTCACCTCAACCCTCCGAACCCGACATCATCGCCGTCGCCACCAGACCAGCAGCCCCACAAACAGCACCATCGCGGGCAGGACGAGGGCGCTGCTGTACAGGATGAGCCGCATCTGCGACGGCGTGAGGAACACGGTGCGAACGTCCCCCGTCTTCGGGCCGATGGCGATGAGCGACTCCTCTTCGGCCAGCCAGTTTATCGCGTTGACAAACAGATCCGCGTTGCCGAAAGCGCCGCGCACCGAGGTCAGCACGTTGTTGGCGGCGAAATCCGAATCGCCCACGAGCACAAGCCGCGTGTTGCCCTTCTGCACCTGCGCCACGAGGGTCAGCGGGCCAGGGGTGTCGGCGGCGTCCTTCTGCACCTGGCGCTGGGTCAGGTTGGTCTCGCCCCAACTCTGGTCGCTGGTCGTAACCAGGTCCGTAATCGTCGCGCCCTCCGGCGTCGTACCCAGCCGCTCTATGGACCGCGCGTATGGGAAGAAACTGGTCAGCCCCGTCATGTCCTTGGTGATCATGCTGTACGGATAGCGCGCGGTCAGCGGCGTCAGCGGGTCGCCGAAGAAACTGCTGTAGATGTCCACCACCAGGTCGTTGCGGAAGCGCACGCCGTAGGTCTCCAGGACCGAATTGAGGTCGGCGCCCGAGGCAGGATCCAGCAGCACCATGAGTTTGCCGCCGCCGTTCAGGTAGGTGGCCAGAGTCTGGCGCTCGTCCTCGGCATAGGCGGTCTGCGGGCCAGCAACGACGAGAGCCGCCGCGTCCGACGGGATGGTGCTGGTCATGGCCAGGTTCAGCGTGCCCACCTTGTAGTTGTTCTTCTCCAGCAGGGCCTTGATGGCGCTGAAGCCATCATCGCCGGAACCTTCGGGGTCCCGCTCCTTGTGGCCAGTGAGGAAGTAGATGCCCTTCTGCTCGTCGCGCGACACCTTGAGGATGGCGCTGGTGATGCTTTGCTCGTCGGTGCCGAAGGTGTCCTGACGGCGCGCGCCGCGCTCAAACACGATGGTGCCGTAACTGGTGATGCCGTACTGCCGCGCCACCGCGGGCTTCTGGTCCGGATCCACGAATTCCACCGACAGTTTGTCCGTGTGGTACGTGTACTCGGCCAGCAGGTCCTTCAGCGTGGCCTGGGCGCTGTCGGCGGGCGAGAAGAACGCCGTGATCTTGATGGGCTCCTTCAGATCCGTGAGAATCTGAATCGTCTGACTGGACAGCGAGTACTGCTTCGCGCTCGTCAGGTCCCACCGCGCATGATGTCGGTTCGCCAAGAAGTTGACGAGCGCCAGGATCGCCAGCAGGATGAGGCTCATGGCCAGGGCGTTGGAGCCGTAGCGCGCCCGCCTGCCCGTCAGCGCCTTGCGCACCTCGGCGGGGCGACCCAGCGCGGCAGCCACGAGCAGCACCGCCCCAACGGCCAGGATGGCGCCTGGAACCCAGCCCATCTTGCCCATGAACAGCGCCGCGACAAGCCCCGCGGCAATGGCAAACAGGCCCGCGTAGGCCAGCGTGTTGCTCCACTGGGAGAGTCGTTCGCGCATCATCGCCACCTCCTGGTTTCCAGCACTCGCGTGGCAAGGAACAGCGCCGCCCCGATGACGCTGAGGTAATAGAGCACGTCCTTGGTGTCAATCACGCCTTTGAAGAAGTCGTAGAAGTGCTCCGACAGCGCCAGGTACTGGAAAACGCCAGACAGCGGGGCTCCCGTTACATCCCCCAGCGCGCCCACCAGCCACAACAGGACGATGAGCACCACGCCCAGCACTGCCGACACGATCTGGTTCTGCGTCAGCGACGAGGTCAGCACGCCCAGGCTGAGCAGCGCCCCGCCCAGCAGGAGCATCCCCAGATAGCCCGAAACGATGGGGCCGAAGTCGGGATTGCCGACGATGCGGAGGACGAGCGGGAAATACAAACTCACGCCCAACATGCAGGCGTACAGCGTGAGGGAGCCGAGAAACTTCCCCAGCACCACCTCCCAATCCTTCACGGGGGCGGTGAGCAGCAACTCTATGGTGCCCATGCGCTGCTCCTCGGCCAACAGGCGCATGGTGAGGATGGGCGCCACGAACAGGAGCACCGTCGTCATGTTGCCCAGCGTGTAGCGCATGGTGGCCTCGCGCGAATAGTACAGGATCATGGCGAAGAAGTAGCCCATGATCGCCAGGAACGCCGCCGCCACCACATAAGCAATCGGCGACACGAAGTATGCCTGAATCTCTCTGCGCGCGATGGTCAGGGTGTTCTTCATGGGGAACCTCCGCTACTCCGTTGTGAGTTTCAGGAAGATTTCCTCCAGGCTCATGCCCACCGGCCGGAGTTCCAGCAGGCTCCAGCCGCGGCTCACGATCTCGCGGGCGATCTCCGGACGCTTGTCGGTGCCCAGCGCGCACTCCACCTCGTAGGCGCCGTCGCCCTTCTCGTCCACGGCCAGGATTCCGTCCAGCGAGCGGAACAGATGCAGCGCCTCGTCGTCCTTCGCGCCCGCCAGTTGGACGAAGATGCGCTCGGCGCCCTTGAGCCGCGCCATGAGCCGCTCGGGCGTGCCCTCGGCCACGATCTCGCCCTCGTTGATGATGAGCACGCGCGTGCACGTCTGGCTCACCTCGGGCAAGATGTGGGTGCTCAGAATCACCGTGTGATCCTGCGCCAGGCCGCGAATCAACTCGCGCACCTCAATGATCTGGCGCGGGTCAAGCCCGATGGTGGGTTCATCCAGAATCAGCACCTCGGGGTCGTGCAGCAGCGCCTGGGCCAGGCCCAGCCTCTGCCGGTAGCCCTTGGACAGTTTGCCGATCATCACGTCGGCGTGGTCGGCGATGCGAACCTTCTCCATGGCCTCGCCGATGCGCCGCTCCCGCTTGTCCACGCCCCGCAGGCGGGCCATGAAGTCCAGGTAGCCCCAGACCGTCATTTCGGGATACAGCGGCACGGTCTCCGGCAGGTAGCCGAGGCGCTTCCGCACCTCCAGCGAGTCCGTCGTTACGTCAAACCCCGCCACGGTTACCGTGCCGGACGTGGGCGGCAGGTAGCCGGTGAGGATGCGCATCGTGGTGGTCTTGCCCGCGCCGTTGGGGCCGAGGAAGCCGAGAATCTCCCCCTTCGCCACGTCAAAACTGACGTTCTTCAGCGCCTGAAAATCCCCATAGTGCTTGGTGAGGTTGCTTACGTGAATCATCCTCCTCGCTCCTATGTCGGATTGTTCAGCCCGATACTATAGCGCAAGAAGATTAACGGGAGATTAGAATCGGTTTAGAGTACGGCGAAAAAGTTGGGCCAAGCGCCTTTGACGCGAGAGGGCGTTCTCGGTACAATGCGAGCGAGGTGAAGTCATGGGCATCATTACGCTGATGACGGATTTCGGTGAGGAGGACAGTTACGTGGCGGAGATGAAGGGGGTGATCCTCTCCATCTGCCCCACCGCCACGCTGGTGGACATCACCCATCACGTGCAGCCGCAGGACATCCGCCAGGGGGCCTTCGTCCTGGCCGCATCCAGCCGCGCGTTCCCGACGGGGACGGTGCATCTGGCGGTGGTGGATCCAGGCGTGGGCACCGAGCGACGGCCCATCGCCGTCCAGACCGACCGCGGGTTCTTCGTGGCCCCGGACAACGGCCTGCTGTCCTTCGTGCTGGCAGGGGAGCAGATTCGCCGCGCCGTGGTGCTGTCCAACCAGGCGTACTACCACCAGCCGGTGAGCCAGACGTTCCACGGGCGCGACATCTTCGCCCCCGCCGCCGCGTACATCCACAACGGCGTGCCGCTCCAGGCTTTCGGCCCCGACGCGGGCGCGCTGGCGCTGTTTCCGGTGCCGCGCCCGCGCTGGATTCGCGAGCATCTGCTCGCCGGCGAGGTGCTCCACACCGACGCGTTCGGCAACGTCATCACCAACATTCGGCAGGAGGACGCGGACTGGGCGCGCTTCGCCCACGCGCAGGTGGGCCGCCACAAGATCCGCCGCCTCTGCCGCACCTACGCCGAAGGCGCGCCGCGCGAGGTCATCGCCCTGTTCGGCAGTTCGGGCTACCTGGAACTGGCCCAGCGCGATGGGTGCGCCGCCCGCCGCCTTCGGGCGTGGCCTGGGACGCCCATCCGGGTGGCCTTCCGGGAACCCGCGCAGTCCTAGCGAGCGTCTTTCATGCAGGCCCGCGCGCCCCACTCGGCCCCGACCGGCAGGGCAGCGCGGCCATCTCCCGACCAAGACAAGGAGCGCAACGTGGCGAAATTCATCATAGAGGGTGGGAACCGCCTACACGGGCGGGTAACTCCGAGCGGCAACAAGAACGCGGCGCTGCCCATCATGGCGGCGTCGCTGCTGACGGACGAGCCTCTGATCCTGCACAACGTCCCCCGCATCCGCGACGTGGAGACCATGCTCCAGTTGCTGGTGGCGTCAGGCGTGGATGCCGAGTGGATCGGCGAGCACGACCTGCGGCTTCACGCGCGGGATGTGCGGTCTGCCCATCTGGACCCCGTGCTGTGCAAGGAGATTCGCGCGTCCATCCTGCTGGCAGGGCCCATGCTGACGCGGCTGGGCAGGGTGGAACTGCCGCCGCCGGGGGGCGACGTTATCGGGCGCAGGCGGGTGGACACGCACTTCGTGGGTCTGGGGTCGTTGGGGGCCGAGTTCGCCATCGGCCAGACGTTCCGCCTATCCACCACGGGCCTGCGCGGCGCCGACATCTTCCTGGACGAGGCCAGCGTTACCGGCACCGAGAACGTGCTCATGGCCGCCAGCCTGGCCAAAGGCACCACCATCATCCGCAACGCGGCGTCGGAACCGCACGTGCAGGACCTGGCCCGCTGCCTGAACCAGATGGGCGCCCAGGTGCAGGGCATCGGCACCAACACGCTCTTCATCCAGGGCGTGGACCGTCTCCACGGGACCGAATTCACCATCGGCTCCAGCCACGTGGAGGTGGGGAGTTTCATCGGGTTGGCGGCGGCCACCAAGAGCGAACTGACCATCACCGACGCCGTCCCCGACGACCTGCGCATGATTCGGCTGATGTTTGAGCGGCTCGGCGTGCACATAGAGATTCGGGACAACGAGGTCTTCGTGCCGGCGGACCAGCCGCTGGAGATCATGCCCGACCTGGGCGGCGCGATTCCGAAGATAGACGACGCGCCATGGCCCGGCTTCCCGGCCGACCTGATGAGCATCGCCCTGGTTGTCGCGACACAGGCGAAGGGCACGGTCCTGTTCCACGAGAAGATGTTTGAGAGCCGCCTGTACTTCGTGGACAAACTCATCAGCATGGGCGCGCACATCATCCTGTGCGACCCGCACCGCGCCGTCGTCGTGGGGCCCGCGCAGTTGCACGGCGAGCGACTGGAAAGCCCCGACATCCGCGCCGGCATGGCGCTGCTCATCGCCGCCCTGTGCGCCGAGGGGCAAAGCGAGATTCGGAACATCGGCCAGATAGATCGCGGCTACGAGCGCATTGAGGAGAAACTCCAGGCCCTGGGGGCGAACATCCGCCGCATAGAGTAGCCGCGCCTACGGCTCCTGATAGCGGATGACCTTGGCCGGGACGCCGACCACCACGGCGTTGTCGGGTACGTCGTCTATGACGACCGCGCCGATGCCGATCACCGCGTTGTCGCCCACGCGCAGGCGCGCGCCTTGCCCCCATTCGGGCGTCATCACCGAGGCGCCAAGCCCCACCAGCACGTTCCGCCCGATGTCAATCCGCGCGCCGATGGTTGCGCCCGACGAGATGAGCACGTTGTCGCCGATGACCGTGTCGTGCGTTACGATGGCGCCAGCGTCTATGTACACGTTGTTGCCGATGACCGGATCCACGTACAGCGTAACCCCGGCGCCGATGATGTTCCCCCGCCCCATCCGCACGTCCTTGGAGATGTGGGCCGTCGGGTGGATGGCGTTGATGATCTCAAACCCCATCTGGGCCATCCATTCGGACAGGCGACCGCGCGCCTTGTTGTCGCCGATGGCGCAGATGGCGCCCGCCACGCCGTCGGCCAGGAGCGCGGGGAGCCTGTTGGGCCCGCCGACAACCGGCACGCCCCGCACTTCCCTGCCCCACATGTCGCGGTTGTCGTCCACCATCGCCACGACCCGAACGTCCTCTCGGTAACTGAGGATGTAGGCCACCATCTTGCCCACATTCCCCGCTCCGTACACGACAACGCGCATCACCGCATCACCTCGGGCATGGATTCCATCGCGAAGGCAACGGACACGGCCAACTCGCCGGGCATGTTACACCAGAGCGCGCCCAAACGCAGAGGTTCCCTCAAGATTTCTCGGCGGTCTGCGCGCTCAGCGGTTGAGAGGGAACCCGCCAACTCACCCCGTCTGCGAAATCTCGTCGGGGACGCCGTCGTTGTACACGCCCTCGCGCCGAAGCACGACCCCCACCGTCTGCCACAGGATTTTCAAATCAAGGCCGTAAGACCAGTGATCCACGTACCAGACATCGCGCTCTATGCGCTGGGGCCAGGTGAGTTGATTCCTGCCGTTGACCTGGGCCAGGCCGGTTACGCCCGGGCGCACCAGCAGTCGCCGCCGCTGGAAGTCGTTGTACTTCTGCACCTGGTAGGCCAGCGTGGGCCGCGGCCCCACCAGGCTCATGTCGCCCACCAGGATGTTGAAGAATTGCGGCAGTTCGTCCAGGCTGTACTGGCGCAGGAAGCGGCCCACCCTCGTTACGCGGGGGTCGCCGTCGTGGGTATGATACCCCAGCGGGTGCGCGGTGGCATTCTGCACCATAGTGCGGAACTTGAAGATGCGGAAGATGCGCCCATCCTTGCCCACGCGCTCCTGCCGGAAGAAGACCGGGCCGGGCGAATCCAACTTGATCGCAACCGCGATGATGAGGAACGCCGGCGCCAGGAGCGCCAGGCCGATGACCGAGACCACGATGTCCGTCGCCCGCTTGAGAAACCGCTGAAACGCCTTGCTCATCGCCTGCAACCGTACTGCGCCACGCACCGGAAGCCCTCATAGGCGCTGGAGTTGTCCACGGCGCTGTCCAGTTTCACCTGGTTCACGATGGCCACCAACTCGTCGCCGGGCGCGCCTTCCACAACTACGGAGTACTGGGCGTTGTTGGGGAGGGCGGCGTCGCTATACGTCCAGGGCCGCTCGGCCACCGACCGCCCCGGAGCCAGGGCGTAGTTCTTGAGGCCAGCGTTGGGCCACTCCGTCCCCGTGTTGAAGTCGTAGTAGCGTACCGTTACCGTGGCCGTAACCGCGCCCACATTCTGGATAACGATGGGCGTGATGTAGCCGTAGTACCCCTTGACCACGTTGGGCAGGAAGATGTTCTGCGCCCCTTCGTTGAAGCCGTTGTAGGCCGAGCCGTCCTTGTGATCGGCCAGGTTGCGGTTCTGATTGACGATGGCCACCAGTTCGTCGCCCGGCCGTCCCCGCACCACGACGGAATACTGCTTGTTGGGCGGCAACACGTTGTCGGGGTAGGTCCAGGGGCGTTCGGGCAAGGAGCGGCCCGGCTTCAGTTCGTAGTCCTTCTTGCCCGCCAGCGTGTAGAACGTGCCATCAAACCCGTAGTACTCCACGTTGACGTAGGCCGTTGTCGTGCCGACGTTTTGGATGACGGCGGGGGTGATGTAGCCCGCGTACCCCTTGACCATGTTGGGCAGGTACACGTTGGGCCCGCCCGACGGGAAGCCCGAATAGGCCAGGTCGGTGTCTCGTCCGATCTGGTTCACCGCGCCGACGATGGACTGCCCGACGCCCGCCGTCGCCACCACCGCGTACTGCTTGTTGGTGGGCAATTCGGAGTTGGGGGCAACCGCCGGGTCGTATTCGTAACTGACGTTGGGCGGCAGGACGACTACGCGCCTGGCGCTCTCAATGGGGTTGCCGGTGTTGAAGTCAAAGAACTCTATGGTAACGGTGGCGTCGGTATCGCCGCTGTTCTGGATGTAGAACGGCGTGCTGAAGCCGTAGTAGTGCTTGGTGATGTTGGGCAGGAAGACCTTGCGCGTGCCCGGTTCCAGGGCGTTGTAGGCCATCTCGCGGCCCGTGGCTAGTTCGTTGACCACCCCCGCCAGCGGGCGGGTGCCGTGGATGACCATGGAGTACATGCCGTCGGTGAGGGCGGGGTCGGGGTTGAGATAGGGGCGGACGGCGCGCGCGCGGCCCGGCTCCAACTGGAAGGTCTCGCGGGCCGAGGGGATGTACGCGCCATCGGACATGCGGTAGTAGTCCACGAAGACCGTGGCCGTGGCGTCGCCCATGTTCTGCACGACGACCGGCGAGCGCCAGACCATCCCCGGCGGGTAACTGCCCTGTCCCTGCGCCGCGATGGGGAGGAGCAGGACGATCACGGCCACGGCGACGACCAGCGACTTTCTCATGACGCCCTCCTTGTGTGCGCCCCCCAAGTTCCCCCTTGCCGCGCCATTATAGCGTGCCCCGCGCAAAATGGCAACTGGGTGCGGGCTGCGCGAGCGTAGGGGCAGGTTCCCACACTTGCCGCACAGCGAGCGTTTGGCGGGTTCCCATGCGCCCACCCCTGGCGGCTATGGAAAGCCGCCCTACGTGAATTTTCCATTCGTGTGCATTCGTGTTATTCGTGGATAAGCGCCTACCCCCGCCCCTGCGCCCGGCGGAGTTGGAACCGCGAATCCACGCGAATCCACGCGAATGGGAAACAGGCCAACGCAGGTGGGCCCCACAGCGAGCGCTTGGCGGGTTCCCATGCGCCTACGCCTGGCGGCTATGGAAAGCCGCCCTACGTGCCCACATTCATCCCCCATTCGTGCGCATTCGTGTTATTCGTGGATAAGCGCCCACCCCCGCCCCTGCGCCCGGCGGAGTTGGAACCGCGAATCCACGCGAATCCACGCGAATGAGAAACTGGCCAAACCTGCGACGCACCTCGGAGGTGCGTCGCAGGTTGAGCCGCACAGCGAGCGCTTGGCGGGTTTCCATACCTGCCCCTGGCTTCGGCGGCTATGGAAAGCCGCCCGTGTGCATTCGTGTTATTCGTGGATAAGCGCCTACCCCTGGCGGCTACGGAAAGCCGCCCTACGTGCCCACATTCATTCCCATTCGTGCGCATTCGTGTTATTCGTGGATAGCGCCTACCGAATCACATCCACCCCGCCCATGTACGGGCGCAGCACCTCGGGCACCACAATGCTCCCGTCGGCCTGCTGGTAGTTCTCCATGACGGCGATCATCACGCGGGGCAGCGCCAGCCCCGACCCGTTGAGCGTGTGCACGTACTCGGGTTTCGCGCCCGGCTCCCGGCGGAAGCGGATGTTGGCGCGCCGCGCCTGGAAGTCCAGGAAGTTGGAGCACGAGGAGACCTCCAGCCACTCGCCGCAGCCCGGCGCCCACATCTCCACGTCGTACTTGACGGCGGCCGTGAAGGACAAATCCCCCGTGCACATCTGCACCACGCGGTGCGGAATGCCCAGTTTCCGGCACACGTCCTCGGCATTGTCAATCAGGGTTTCCAGTTCCCGCATGGACGTTTCGGGGGCGACGATCTTCACCATCTCCACCTTGTCAAACTGGTGGCCGCGCTTGATGCCCCGCACGTCGCGGCCCGCGCTCATCTTCTCGCGCCGCCAGCACGGGGTGTAGGCCACGTAGTACAGCGGCAGCGTGCCCGGCTCCAGGATTTCCTCGCGGTGCAGGTTGGTTACCGGCACCTCGGCGGTGGGCACCCACCACAGGTCATCCTCCACGTCGTGGTAGAGGTTCTCGCCGAACTTCGGCAGTTGCCCCGTGCCCCACAGGCACTTCTCGTTGACCACAAAGGGCGGATACACCTCGGTGTAGCCGTGTTCGTTCACGTGCAAATCCAGCATCCAGGCGATGAGGGCGCGCTGGAGCCGAGCGCCCAACCCCCTGAGCACGTAGAACCGCGCGCCGGCGATCTTCACGCCGCGCTCAAAGTCCAGGATGCCCAGCGCGGGCGCCAAGTCCCAGTGGGGCAGCGGCTGGAAGTCAAACTGCCGCGGCTCGCCCACGGTGCGCACGATCACGTTGTGGGTCTCGTCGGGGCCCACGGGGACGCCAGGCGCCGGCATGTTGGGCACTTCGTACAGGGCCGCCGTCAGCCGCTCGTCCACGGCCTTCAGTTCGGCCTCCAACTCCTTGATTTGGTCGCCCACCTGGCGCATCTCGGCCACCAATTGCTCCCGCTGGGCGGCGTCCTTGATGCGGGGAATCTCCTTGGACACCGCGTTGCGCCGCGCCCGCAGGCTTTCCACCACCTGCAGCAATTCGCGCCTGCGCCGGTCCAGTTGCAGGATTTCGTCAATGGGCGCGGTGGTGTTCAAGGTCACCAGCGCCTGCTTCACCTCGTCGGCGTGCTCGCGTATGAAGTTCAGGTCCAGCATCTTCTCCCTCCTTGACACAACGACTCTTCGGATTGCCCATGCCGCGCAGCGCGGCCCCGCAAAACGAAAAGGCCCCCATCCGAAAGGACGGGAGCCTCGGCTACCGTGTTGCCACCTTCCTGCGCCTGCCCCTCGCGGAGCAGACCTCAGTGGGTCGGCGCGCGTCCGACCCGGCCCTATAACGGGGGCCACCGGCTCGGCATACTCCGGGCGGATGGCTCCGCCCGTTTCCGCCTGCGACTCCGGAGGGCTTTTCGGCCGGGCCGTGCTGCCGCTTTCCACCCGCCGCGGCTCTCTGAGAGCCGTGCGCCGACCTACTCGTCTCCATCACCGTCGTTGCTATACGGTTGTTGACAACATTATGGCGCGAACCCGCGTCGGTGTCAAATCGGCCCCGCGCCAGGCCGGCTCTATTGTGTGTTGGCGTGCGAGGTGCGCCGCGCCTTGACGCCCGCCCGCGCCGTGGACGCCGCTAGGAGCCCCTGGCGCCGGAGGCGTTGGGCGCGGACGCCCAGGGGACGTAGATTTCCCAGCGCTCCCGCAGGTAGGGGCGCTGGCGGATGAACGCCTCCGCCTGGCGCGCCACGACCCGCTCGGTCTCCTCAACGGACATCCCTTGCGTCTCCTGAAGGAACGCCAGTTGCCGGGCGGCGCACAGCGGGATGAGGGATTCCACCACTCGGTCGGGGTCGGCCTCACCCTTGTTGTACACGGTAACGAAATCGTACACGCAGCGCGCCCAAAGGTCGTCGGGGAAGCGAAAGCCTTCGGTCGGTTGATTCTGCAGTTCGCGTATCGCGTCCAGGTGCTCCGGGGTCAGAGCCACCTGCCACAGGCGGCGGTGGCGCTTGGAAGGCTGGCGGAACCGCTCGCCAAGGTACGCCTCGGTGAGGATGCCCCGGTCCGGCGCTTCCAGCGGCGTGCTGCCGAGGATGGGCGTGGGCTGCACCGCCGGGAAGGTGAGCCACGTCTTGCGGAACACGTAGGCCATGCGGAACAGCGTCCCCGCCATCTGCGAGAACGCCTGATCGGTGGTGGAGGACGGTTCGCGCGACTCGTGCCTGCGCGTGCCCAGCGCGACCTGGCCGATGCGTCGCCCCTCCTGGACGGCAACAGCGGTCATCCAGACGCCCACGCCGGCCCTGGCCACCTCCGTCTCCCAGACGTCCTTGTCGGCGAAGTGGCCCGCCAGTTCGCCCGACACGCCCAGCACATCGGCGGTGGGCTGGCGCACATCGCGCCCCAGGAGCGTGCGGAGCAGGGGATAGGCGATGAGGTCTATGGGGCCGCTCTCGGTGCGCGGATAGGTGTAGTACGGAGTAACGTATTCGTACTCGCCCGAGAGGATGGGCTCGGCAAGGGCCTGCACCCACCAAGGCGGCACGGCCTTCAACTCGCCGTCCAGGATGATGCAGGCGTCGGCCTCCAGGGCCATGGCCATCTGGAAGATGGCGCGCACCGCGCTGCCCCGCCCGGTAACGCCGTGGTAGCCGGTTACGATGCGCTTCACGTTGTCGGGCATGGGCGGGGTCGAAGCCGCCGCCACGGTGTCGTCGGTGGAACCCCCATCGGCCACCACGAGCACCATGCGCAGGTCCGGATAGTGCGCGGCAAGGCCCATGGACACCTGTTGCACAAGGGCGGCGATCGTTTTCGCGTTGCGGTAGGCAGGGATGCCCGCGACCAGGTCTGCCCTGCCGATTTGCCGGATGCGCCGCCTGGCGTCGGCCCTGAGGGCTGTCTCAAACATGACGATTCCTCCTCAGTGCATCGCGTAGTCTATCCCACGAGGACAAACGCAAGGTCGTTCACGTTCGTTCCCGTGGGGCCGGTTATCACAGAATCTCCCAGAGCCTGGAAGAATCGGTACGAGTCGTTGTTGCGCAGGAAGTCCTTGGCCACGAGGCCGGCTGCGCGGGCGCGGGCCACCGTCTCGCCGGTAACGAAAGCGCCCGCCGCGTCGGTGGGGCCGTCGCCGCCGTCGGTCGCCAGAGTGGCCAACGCGACGCCGCTCCACCCCTCCAGGGCGATGGCTGCCGCCAGGGCCAGTTCCTGATTGCGGCCGCCTATGCCATCGCCCGTTACGGTAACGGTGGTCTCGCCGCCGGCGACGATGCACGCAGGGAGCGGGACCGGATTGCCACTGTGCGCGCACTCCTTGGCGATGGCCGCCAGGACACGGGCCACATGGCGGGCCTCGCCCTCCAGATACGTCGTCAGCAGGAGCGTGTTGTATCCCCGGCTGCGCGCCTCGGCCACCGCCGCCGACGCGGCGATTTCGTTGCTGCCGATGATGACATTGTGCACATTGCGGAAGGCGATGTCGCCCTCCTTGGGGGTTTCGGGGATAGCGCCCGCCAGCCCCGCCTGCAAGCGCCCCCGGATGCTCGGATTCAGGCCGCGGATGAGATTGTAACGCTCCAGAATATCCCAGGCATCCGAAAACGTGGTCGGGTCGGGCACCGTCGGGCCTGAGGCGACGACATCCAGCGGGCTGCCCACCACATCCGACAGGATGAGCGAGATGGTCGTGGCCGGATACGCCAGCCGCGCCAGTTGGCCCCCTTTGACCAGCGACAAATGCTTGCGCACGCAATTGATCTCGTTGATAGTCGCGCCCGACTTCAGCAGGGCCTGCGTCAGTTCCTGCAAGTCGGCCAGGTGTATGCCGCTGGCGGGAAGGGTCAACAGCGCCGACCCGCCCCCGGAGATGAGGCAGATGACAAGGTCGCGAGGCCCAAGCGGCTCCAACAGGTCGGCGATTCGCTGCGCTCCGTGAAGCCCCGCCTCGTCGGGCGTCGGATGGCTCGCCTCCACGATCTGGATGCGGCGGCCTTTGCGCCCAAAGACCTGCCCCCGCTTGGCGATCACCAGGCCCTCCGCGATGCGGTCGCCCAGGATTTCCTCCACCGCCTCGGCCATGGACGGCGTCGCCTTGCCCGCCCCGACCACCACGATCTTGCGAAACTGCCCCAGGTCGTAGGCCCGGTCCTGAACGTAAAGGGTATTATCGGCGAGGCGCACCACGGCGCGCATCGCCAGGCGGGGGTCCACCGCGGCCACTGCCGCGCGCATCAGCGCGGCCGCGTCCTGGCGGTGGCGGGTCTCCGTGGGGTTCTCCGCAATGGGGCGCACAAACCCGAATGGCGTTGCCACGTTCACCTCACTGCTGCCGGATTTTGTTCAGGGCCTGCTCGGCGGCCTGTCGGGGCGCGAGTTGGCCCTTGAGCACCTGATTGAGGGCGGTGTGCAGCGCCGATGTAACGGCGGGCGTCCTCAACGCCGGTGGGCACGGGGTGGCCGCCTGGGCCATGCCCAGCAGGAACTCGCTATGGGCGGCGGATAGCCCTGCCAGGGGCCACGCGCCGGCCTGGGTGGGCACCCGATGGGCGGCTTCGCACCATGCCGATTGCGGCCCGACCTGGAGCACCCACTCCAGGAATCGGGCGGCGGCCTGCTGCCTTTCGGGCGTCGGCGATACGATGGCCCACGACCACACGCGCGCCAGGGCGATGGGCCGCCCGTCGGCGGTGGGAAGGGCCGCCAAGCCCGCGTCGGCCAAGGCAGATGGACGGCTCCGAACCTGCGACGCCCAGACCTCGGCGAAGTTGGCCCCGCCGGCCCTGTACAGATCCCAGACCTCGTCGCGATCCAAAGACAGCACCTGCGGAGCCAGCACGCCCTGATCGGCCAGGCCCCGATACGTTTCCAGAACGCGAGTGAGAAGCCGACTGTCCAGCGCCGCCTTGCCCTCGGCATCCACCAGCGCCCCACCCAGGCCCATGTACTGGGCCAGCAGCGACCGCGTCGCGGCATCCTCGTCGCCGGCGGCGAAGGCGTAGCGGCCCCCGCTTTCGGCGATCGCGCCCAGAGTCAGGGGCAGCGTCATGGGAGCGCGATACGCAAGGAGCGGGAAGTCCATCGCGAACGGGACGCCATCCCCCGCCGCCTGGACGTTCGCGAACAGCGCCTCGCGCACAGAAGGCGCCAGCACGTCCACAGGCTGGACGAGGCCCAGAGCCGCAACCTGCCCCAGGCTGTCTTCGTCCAACAGGATCAAGTCGGGGAGATAGGCCGGAGCGACCCGGCTGGCCCCGGCCAGCAAATCCACCATGCCGCCTTTGCCGTAGGTCTCCTTGACCGAGACGTGCACGCGGATGCCGGGATAGGCATCAGTGAAACCCTGCAGGAGCGCGGCGTTGTCGGTCTGGGCGGCGGAGGCGAATTCGGGCGACACCCAAATGTACAGGGCCATCTGCGATTGCGCGGGTGTGGCCGAAGCCTGGCTCGCCGGAGGCGTCGGCGCCATCGGCGCGGTCGGCGCGGGGCCGGGGGCTGGCGTGTGGGTCGCCGCGGGGGTCGGCCCGCCGCGGCATGCCGCCAGCGCCACTGCCAGCGCGAGAGCCGCCACCGCTGTCAGCACGCCCGCGCGCGCCCCACCGTTGGAGGCCACGCAAACCGTGGGCTTCGGTTCCAATGCACTGCCAACCGCGCAATCCTGGGTCATGCTTCTGCCTTTATCCGAACGAGTGTCTTGCGAGAAGCCACCGAAAGAAGGCTACTTTGGCTTGGCGGCGAGCATCCGCAGATTCCGCAGGGTTTCCGTGTCGTGCAAACCGGGTCAACCAGAGGCGCCCAGAAGATTCATCAAGGGCCCTGCGTTCATTATATCACACTTTTCCACTTCTGGAGCAAGGAGTTTTGCATCCTTTTGGTTCAGGGCGCGCGGGCTATCCCCACAGGCACGCCTCGCGCCAGGGGCATAGGCGCGGCGCACTCCCGAAAGCGCGTCGCGCCTTGGTCGCCAACACCAGACGGAGCCGAATCCGAAACTTGCATTTTCGTTGCACGTCGTGTAAACTAATGTACAGGTGCGATAGGCGATTGTGCACCGGGAGGAAGGACGTATGCCAGAAGCAGGGCGAGAGAAAGCGCTAGAAACGACGCTCTTGGGGTTGCGGAAGCGGTTTGGCGATGGGGTTATCATGCGGCTGGGCGAAAGCACCGGCCTCAACGTGGATGCCATACCCACAGGCTCCATCGCGCTGGACATCGCGCTTGGCGTGGGAGGCATCCCGCGCGGGCGCATCACCGAAATCTACGGCCCCGAAGCGTCGGGGAAGACGACCCTGTGCCAGCACATCATCGCCGAAGCACAGAAGCGAGGAGGCATTGCAGCATTTATTGACGTGGAGCACGCCCTGGATCCCGCGTATGCCCGCCGCTGCGGGGTGAACATTGACGAGTTGTACATCTCGCAGCCAGACACGGGCGAGCAGGCGCTGGAAATCGCGGAGGCGCTGGTGCGCAGCGGAGCGGTGGATGTCATCGTGATTGACTCCGTCGCCGCGCTGGTGCCGCGCGCCGAGATTGAAGGCGAAATGGGCGATGCTCACATGGGGTTGCAGGCCCGGCTGATGTCGCAGGCCCTGCGGAAACTCGCGGGCGCCATCAAGCGATCCAACACAGCCGTCGTGTTCACCAACCAGTTGCGGATGAAAATAGGAGTCCTTTTCGGCAATCCAGAAACCACGCCTGGCGGGAATGCCCTGAAGTTCTACGCGTCGGTGCGGCTGGACATGCGCCGACTGGAGGCCATCAAGCAAGGCGGCGCGGTGGTCGGAAACCGCGTCAAGGTGAGCGTCAAGAAGAACAAGGTTGCGCCGCCGTTCCGAGTGGCCGAATTTGAAATCATGTTTGACGAGGGCATCTCCCGCACGGGAGACCTGCTGGATGTGGCGACGGCGCTGGGCGTCGTGGAAAAGCGCGGCGCCTTCTACTCCTACGGCGACTTGCGACTGGGACAGGGACGCGACAACGCGAAAGCGTTCTTGGCCGAGAACCCCGACCTGTTTGCAGAGATAGAACACAAAGTCCGTGACATCGCAGGCTTGACACGGCAGGGAGGTGCAGTGTCGGGGCCCTTCTTCGCAGAAGGGGATGAAGACTTAGAAGACGTAGAAGGCACAGGAGAAAGCGACGAATAACCACCTGGCTGAGTGCAACACCGTTGCTGATTTTCACTGAGACGGGACGCCATGCGTTCACGAGCCGCCGCGACAGCAGGCGACCCGTGTGAGCGACGCAATGCGGGCTTCGCCCACAGGCAGGGCAAGCCCTGGCAAGCAAAGAGGTCTATATGGAAAACCCTTTGCCCGACCATGGTGATCAGGGCAAGGTTTGTGTACAACATCTGAACAGCGCGGCGTGGATGGGGAGCGACGCCAGACCGTAGCGCGGTCTCGCGGTTCCCCAATCCGCCGATTCCATATACTTCTTTTCCGAGTCAGTGCGAAAATCAGCCATGGCACTCCGCCATGGCTGCTTGCGTTTCAGGGGTCTGACAGAAGTGAGCGTGCACGAAATCACGGCGCTGGAGGCGCAAAAGCGCAACAAAGAGCGGGTCAACCTGCACCTGGACGGGGCCTATGCGTTCAGCATCACCGCGCTGGAGGCGGCCCGCCTGAAGGTGGGTCAGCGCCTGTCCGATGCCGAAGTGGCGCAACTGCGAGCGCAGGCCGAGGTTGACCGCGCCTACGACCGCACCCTGCGCTTCCTGACGTACAGGCCCAGAAGCGAGGCGGAGGTCGCCAAGTACCTGGCATCCAAAGGCGTGGATGAGGGCGTGCGGGCCGAGATCATGGCGAAACTGCGCCGCCTGAACCTTGTGGACGATGAGGCGTTCGTCCGCTTCTGGGTGGAGAGCCGCGAGCAGAGCCATCCCCTGGGCCGCATGGCGCTTCGGGCCGAACTGCGGCTCAAGGGAGTGCGCGACGAGACGATAGAACGCGCTCTGCGCGCGCTGGACGAAGAGGACAGCGCCTACCGCGCCGCGCGCAAGCAGGCCCGACGCTACGCAGATTTGAACGACGAACAGGCCCAAGCCAAACTTGGCGCATTCTTGGTTCGCAGAGGTTTCCCCTATTCGGTGGCCAAAGCCACCGTGAAGCGGCTGGTGGAAGAATCCGCCGCTGAGGGTACACTAGAGGAAAGAGAGGACTGAAATATGAACGGTGGAGGACGAGTCATCTGGATCGCTGTGGAGGCCATTGTTGCGGCACTCCTGGGCGGCGGCCTGGGCTATCTCGTCGCCCAGTACCTGAACAAGACGCGCATGCGCGAAAAGGAGGAACGCGCCCAGATGCTCATCGCCGAGGCCGAGGCCAAGGCGAAGGACATCATCATCCAGGCGAAGGACGCCGCCCTGAAACTCCGCGAGAGCGCCGAGGCGGAGATAGAAAGGCGGCGCCAGGACTTGCAGCGGCAGGAGGAGCGGCTCCAGCAACGACGCGAGTCGCTGGATCGGCGCATGGAGAATCTGGAAAACCGCGAGCGGAAACTGGATCAGCGCCAGAGCAAAATTGACAAGATGGAAAGCGAGATCCAGCAGTTGCATGACCAGCAGATCAAGGAACTGGAACGCATCGCCGCCATGACCCAGGAGGAAGCCAAGCAGTTGCTCCTGGAGATGGTGGAGCAGAGCGCGCGCCAGGATGCCGCTCGCATCATCCGCGAGGTGGAGGCCGAAGCGCGAGAGCAGGCCGAGGAGAAGGCGCGGGAAATCATCACCGTCGCCATCCAGCGCCTGGCATCCGACCAGGTGTCGGAGACAACCGTCTCCGTCGTGCCGCTGCCCAACGATGAGATGAAGGGCCGCATCATCGGGCGCGGCGGCCGCAACATCCGCGCCATTGAGAACGCCACGGGCGTTGACCTCATCGTGGACGACACGCCCGAGGCCGTAACCATCTCCAGTTTTGACCCCGTGCGGCGCGAGATCGCGCGCCTTGCCTTGAGCAAGTTGATCACCGACGGCCGTATCCACCCCGCGCGCATTGAGAAACTGGTGAAGAAGGCCGAGCAGGAAGTGGAGGCCATCATCCGCGAGGACGGCGAGCGCGCTGCCCTGGAGGTAGGCGTGCACGGGCTGCGGCCCGAACTCATCAACCTCATCGGGCGGCTGCGCTACCGCACCAGTTACGGGCAGAACGTGTACCTGCACTCGCTGGAGTCGGCCCACCTGGCGGGCATGATGGCGGCGGAACTGGGCGCGAACGTGCAGGTCGCCAAGATGGGCGCCCTGCTCCACGACATCGGCAAGGCCGTGGATCACGAGGTGGAGGGGCCTCACGCCATCGTGGGCGCCGAGATCGCCCGCCGCTATGGCATCAGCCCCGAGGTGGTGAACTGCATTGCGGGCCACCACAACGAAGAAGAGCCGCAGAGCCTGGAGGCCATCATCGTCCAGGCCGCGGACGCCATCTCGGGCGCACGGCCCGGCGCTCGCCGCGAGAGCCTGGAAGCCTACGTGAAGCGCATCAAGGCGCTGGAGGAGGTAGCCAACTCCTTCCCGGGCGTGGCGCAATCCTACGCCATCCAGGCCGGCCGCGAAATCCGCATCATCGTGAAGCCGGAGGAGATAGACGACCTGGCGGCGATTGAACTGTCCAAGAACATCGCCCGGAAGATAGAGGAGAGCCTGGAATACCCCGGGCAAATCAAGATCTCCGTGATCCGCGAAACGCGCGCGGTGGAGTACGCCAAGTAGCCCATCGCCGCCCCGCACTGCGCGACCAAGATCTTGAGGGCCTCCGAGGCCCTCAAGGTCTCTGCTTCCCACGCGCGGACTCCGCTCCAAACTCGTTGGTCGCGGCACGGGGACAGGCGCGAGTACAGGAGCGACGCACTTGCTCCCCAACACAATAGACACGTAGGGCGGCTTCCCATAGCCGCCGAAGGGGCAGGTATGGAAACCTGCCCCTGGAGTTTGGCTCTTTTATCTGAATGTTGGGGCTACAGAAGGGCTGGAAACAGGTGCAAGGAGGCCCGAAGCGGGCTAACTCCTGGCTGAAGACAGGGCCGCATTATACAGACCGCTCAACCAAGCC